>Ga0302208_10000199_pt1 | contig 31169 bp, 26 predicted proteins | sample II_Fen_E2_3_FD_194577 | JGI IMG/M metagenome (GOLD analysis project Ga0302208, IMG submission 194577) | Peat permafrost microbial communities from Stordalen Mire near Abisko, Sweden - II_Fen_E2_3 | ecosystem: Environmental > Terrestrial > Soil > Wetlands > Permafrost | place: Sweden: Abisko...
CTTACCCCTAAAGGGGAATACTGAAAAGCCCCTAACCCCTAAAGGGGAACTTAGTTACTTCATTTTTAAATTTAACAGCAGAAAATAATATCGCCAATACTAATTGAGTTCCCCTTTAAGGGTTAAGGGTTCTCCTAAATCCATGTTGTAAAACATACATTCAATAAATACAATTTTAATAGAGATTTCATACATTGCCCTACGATTTTTTTCATTGTAAAAACCAAAAATTTTTTAGTATTAATTCTTTTAATTTTAATACAATATGAAAGTATATCAATCGAATGAAATTAAAAACATTTCACTGCTGGGGTCGTCCGGCTCGGGGAAAACCACTCTCGCTGAAGCTATGCTTTTCGAGAGTGGTGTCATAAAACGCAGAGGCTCTGTGAACAGCCAAAACACAGTCTCTGATTATTTTCCCGTAGAAAAAGAGTATGGCTATTCTGTTTTTTCAACCATTATCCAAACAGAATGGCATGAAAAGAAACTGAATTTTATTGACTGCCCCGGTTCTGACGATTTTATTGGTGGCGTAGTGACTTCACTCAACGTAACCGATACCGCCCTTATCCTTCTCAATACCCAATACGGTGTTGAAGTCGGAACCAACAACCACTTCCGGTATACTGAAAAATTCAATAAACCCGTTATTTTTGTCACCAACCATCTGGATCAGGAAAAAGCTGATTTTGATCGTACGTTGGAACAATTGAAAGATAATTACGGCAACAAAATAGTGCAGATTCAATATCCGATCACCGTAGGTCCTCAATTTAATGCCGTAGTGGATATCTTGAAAATGAAAATGTATCAATGGAAGCCTGAAGGCGGAGTGCCGGATGTCCTGGAGATTCCCGATACTGAAATTGAGAAAGCACAAAACCTGCATAATCTATTGGTAGAGGCCGCCGCCGAACATGATGAAGCCTTGATGGAAAAGTTCTTCGATCAGGGTTCCCTATCCGAGGATGAGATGCGTATCGGTATCCGTAAAGGATTGCTGACCCGCGACATGTTCCCTGTTTTCTGTGTCTGTGCCGGACGTGACATGTGCGTTCGCCGGTTAATGGAATTTGTGTGCAATGTATCTCCAAGCGTAAACCAGACTGAAAAGCCTAAAACTATCGATGGCATTGAAGTTACTGCCGATCCAAAGGGTCCTGTAAGTATTTATGTCTTTAAAACAAGTGTCGAGCCACATATCGGGGAAGTATCGTACTTCAAGGTAATGAGTGGCACCCTCAAGGAAGGAGCCGACCTGGTGAATGTAGACAGGGACTCCAAGGAGCGTATCAGTCAGATATTCTCAGTGGCAGGCCAGATACGCACCAAGGTGGATGAAATAGTAGCCGGTGATATTGGTGCAACCGTAAAACTGAAAGATACCCGCACGGGGAATACTCTCAATGTAAAGGGCTGCGAATATGACTTCAAGGAGATTAAATATCCTGAGCCTAAATACCGTAGGGCTATTAAGGCCAAGCAGGAATCGGATGAAGAAAAACTGAATGAAGTCCTTACCCGCATGCACGAAGAAGATCCTACCTGGGTTATTGAACAATCGAAAGAATTAAAACAAACGATTCTCTACGGGCAGGGTGAATTTCATTTGCGCACCTTGAAATGGCGTGTCGAAAATAACGATAAAATAATCATTGAATTCAAGGAACCTAAGATTCCTTATCGCGAAACCATTACCAAAAATGCCCGTGCCGATTACCGTCACAAAAAACAATCGGGTGGTTCCGGCCAGTTCGGGGAAGTACATCTGATCATTGAGCCCTATTATGAAGGCATGCCGGCTCCTGATACTTTCCGCTTTAATGGCCAGGAATTTAAGATCAGTAACCGGGACTCCCAGGAAGTACAACTGGAGTGGGGCGGCAAACTGGTACTGGTAAACAGCATCGTAGGCGGTGCCATCGATTTGCGCTTCCTGCCTGCTATTATGAAGGGGATTATGGAACGTATGGAACAAGGTCCTCTGACAGGTTCGTATGCCCGCGATGTACGTGTGATCATCTATGATGGAAAGATGCACCCGGTGGATTCAAATGAAATCTCCTTCCGCCTTGCCGGACGGAATGCCTTCTCCCTGGCTTTTAAAGAAGCAGGCCCTAAACTGCTGGAACCTATCTACGATGTGATTGTACAGGCACCCTCCGATCGGTTAGGCGATGTCATGGGTGATCTGCAAGGCCGTCGGGCTGTTATTATGGGCATGCATAGTGAAAAAGGATACGAAAAGCTCACTGCGAAAATCCCGTTGAAAGAATTAGGCAGTTATTCGACTACCCTGAGTTCCCTGACCGGAGGACGGGCTTCATTCACCATGAAGTTTGCAAGCTATGAACTGGTACCAATGGATATTCAGGAAAAGTTGCTCAAAGAATACGAAGCTACGAAGAAAGAAGAGGAGTAAATCCTTGGAAATAAAAAGCAGTTATCCGGTAGACGGGTAACTGCTTTTTTATTGTTGATTTTTTGTGGTACACAGAAGAGTCACTATAGGTGTAGTTTACAAATTCAACACCACCCGCAACGCCTTATATCCCCCGGGACTGGTCTTGATTTGTTGTCCGTTCTTTAGAGTCAGCAATTGGTTTTGCTTTTCATACAGTTCAATCCGCGAAATCATTTCCACATTCACAATGACCGACCGGTGTACCCTGACAAACTGGTTATCGGGTAGATGTTCCTCGAAATACTTCATGGTTTGTTCCTTCAGGTATTTTCCCTGAGCTGTAAATATCTGTACATAATCTCCATCCGCTTGCAGGTAAAGTATTTCAGGCACCAACACCACATGGATCTTTGTTCCTGATTTCACAGCTACCCGTTCCAGAATTTCAACCGGTAAATCAGTCTTCGGTTGAATCTCTTCCATCACCGGACTTGTGTCGGTGGCTAGACCCGGTTTATTCTGTTGCAACAGAACCAGACGGAATTGAAGCATGATCATCATATAAATGAACAGCCCTATCAGTCCCCGGACTGGCAAGAGGGGAATAAACAGGACGGATACTTCATTGCCAAAAATCAAATAGCTAAAGCCATATCCGGCACTGAGCCAAATCACGATACTTAACAAAGCCATAGCCGTGTTATTCACCAGCCGCTGGTATAAAGTCAATGCTTCAAAGTTCCCGTATTTCACCACGCTCCACAACAGTATCCCGATCCCCCCAAAAACCGTAGCATGGATCACCCCATCAACCAGCACCATCCAGAATGGCAGTGCTATTAACCCCTGCAATACGAAAGTCTGCAACAAGGCATAGACCATCCACAGGAGGACATATTGAATGATTCGTGACGTACTTTCCAGAAATGGATGGTTCATCTTTCCTGAATTAGTTTCTTAATTCTCCGCCTCCAAAGACACAGGAGCCTGTAATAATAAGCTTGCGGGTAGTATCCAGCGGCTCCCGGGGTAAGCGGTTATCCTGGAATCCGCCAAACACGGCATCCAGGTGCGTTTCTACAAACCAGTCGCTGGGGACATAAATCGTAATTCCTCCAAATACAGCGTTTACTTCCAGAATGGTTTCTCCCACCGGCAGGCTGGTTCGGCGTAAGTCCAGGGTGATACCCCCAAATACGGCATTCAGATCACCTCCTTTAAATTCCGGGTCGAGCACGATATGGTCGCCACTGCCGAACACACTGTTCTTCGAAAAGCCTTCGTGATTATTCCCTCGTGACCAGTCGGAATGATCGTATCGGTTCGACCGATAGTGGTGATGGTGATGGTGATGATCCCTCCACCACCAGTCATTTCTCCATTTAGGGCCTGTAAAGTGTTGCATCAGGATTACAATCCCGGCACCAATCAGCAAAAAAGGCCAGTACACTTGAATAAAGTTGCCCTGAAGTCCATCCACCAGCTTGGGAATCATAAAGAATCCCCCAATAAAGATCAGGTACATAGCCGGTACCATTCTAAACCTGAATAAGTTGATAACCCCTAAGAGGATCAGCAACATTTGCCATGAAATGAGTATGCTCCTCAGTTTATCGGATATGAATCCAAAATTGGCGCCCAGAAATATGACTCCGATAACCATCAATACCAGTCCGAGACCTATCCCTCTGGTGTAGCCCGAACGAAACGAATTTTTCTCTTCATTTTCCATATGGTGTTTTTTTTAATTATGATGCAAAGATACAGGCAGGATACCTCTCTAAACAAGTAAAAATCGATGAACAAAGCGTAATTTCCCGACAAAAGCCTGAAATGGTACCTATAAAAATCCCCTGATATGCTTTTTAAAAGCTATCAGGGTATTTCTCCGCAGTAGGACAGGCTATTTTTTCAATAAATCCCGGATCTCAGTCAGCAATTGTTCTTCTTTGGATGGACCGGCAGGAGCTTCCTCTTTTTTCTTTGACATGGAATTGATTCCTTTCACAAACAGAAAGATACAAAACGCAACAATGAGAAAATCGAATGTTACCTGTATGAAATTGCCATAATTCAGGGTTACAGCTGCTTTTTTAACCCCATCGACTATCATAGCAGGCTTCATTTGCCATTTTAGGTCTACAAAATTGACTCCCCCTACCAATAATCCGATCGGAGGCATAATCACATCCGCTACCAGGGAAGCGATAATCTTGCCGAAAGCCCCACCAATGATCACACCAACTGCCAAATCAATCACATTGCCACGCATGGCAAAATCTTTAAAATCCTTAAGTACACTCATAGTTTTAATTTTTATCAATGAATACTGATTCCTTCCTCAAACGATTGACTATCATTCCCTAAAACCCAATATCCAGGAGTATTGTTCAACACAACTAAAGATTTTTAGAGGATGATTCTTTGCCTGTGCCAACGCTGGCTGAAAGGGATTCTTGTCCTGGAGTAGATTTTGTTTTGTTCAGGGGCCTCAGCATTTCAAACTACTACAAATGTATTCATAATTTTACACCTGAATACAAAAATGCATTTTTTTCTTAAAATTAATCGTTTTTTTCTGCCTGACCACTTGTGAAAGCGAGTGGCCAGGTAGGATGATCATGCACTCACCATTTATTTGTTGTATTGTCAAAGATGTAACTTCTTTTAAGCATAGATATACCATAGATATTCCAACCTTTTAATGAAATGGGTTATCTATGGGATATGTATGGGATATCTATGGGACATCTATGGGACATCTCTATTTGGATGTCGAATAAATACCGGTATAAAAGTGGAAGAATGAATATCTATGCTGAATGATGATGGAACTAATAACGAGATTCCTTCAATCCAACCATTTGTAATGACTGTTTATAACAAAAGGACAATGGTTACTTTCATAATTGATAAAAAAAGACTACTTTTGCGGACAAATTATCAAACTATTAAAATCAATCAAAATGGTAAATTACAAAGAACTTGGGTTGGTCAATACCAGCGACTTATTCAAAAAAGCAATCGAAGGCAAGTATGCAATTCCGGCCTTTAATTTCAACAACATGGAACAAATGCAAGCCATTATTGCTGCCTGTGTGGAAACAAAATCACCCGTAATTTTGCAGGTATCGAGTGGTGCGCGCAAATATGCGAACCAAACGTTGCTTCGTTACATGGCACAGGGTGCAGTGGAATATGCCAAAGAACTGGGCATGAATATTCCCGTTGTACTTCACCTGGATCATGGTGATAGCTTCGAACTTTGTAAAAGCTGTATTGAAACCGGTTTCTCTTCGGTCATGATCGACGGTTCACATTTACCTTTCGAAGAAAATGTAGCCCTGACCAAACAAGTGGTAGAATATGCACACAAACATGGGGTCAGCGTTGAAGGCGAACTGGGTGTATTGGCAGGTGTAGAGGACGAAGTCTCGCACGAACACCATACTTACACACAACCGGAAGAAGTAGTGGAATTTGTAACGCGTACCGGTGTTGATTCATTGGCTATATCTATCGGCACTTCACACGGAGCCAACAAATTCACCCCGGCACAATGTACCCGTGACGAAAACGGTATCCTGGTGCCACCACCTTTGCGTTTCGACATTCTGGAAGAAATTGAAAAGTTAATCCCCGGATTCCCTATCGTATTGCACGGTTCTTCTTCCGTTCCACAGGAATATGTTGCCACAATCAACAAATACGGCGGTGCCCTGAAAGATTCAATCGGTATTCCTGAAGATCAGTTGCGTCGTGCAGCTGCATCAGCCGTTTGTAAGATCAATATCGACTCCGATGGACGTTTGGCTATGACAGCTGCTGTCCGTGAAGTATTGGCTACCAAACCGGGTGAATTTGACCCTCGTAAATATCTTGGACCAGCACGTGACGAATTGAAAAGACTCTATGCCCACAAGACAGTGAATGTTTTGGGTAGTGCAGGGAAAGCGTGAGAAGTGGGTAGTTTACAGTAGGTAGTGGGTAGTTAATAGTCGGTAGTAGGAAGTTTGTAGTCGGTAGTAGGCTATTTGGTTACCCAGACATATCAAAATAATAAAGGTCGTTTCTTAATTGAAACGACCTTTTATTGTCTTTATACTATCGGCTATATACTACCGACTATTAACTACCCACTACCTACTACAAACTATTTATAGCATTTAAGTCTTCAAAAGCCACTTTCAGGCGGGCAATAAGAGATTCTTCCCCTTTGCGTAACCAGACACGTGGATCGTAGTATTTCTTGTTTGGTTTTTCAGCACCATCGGGATTACCGATCTGTCCTTGCAGGAAGCCACGGTTGGCAGCTTCAAAGCCACGTACACCATCCCAATAAGCCCATTGGGTATCTGTATCGATATTCATTTTGATGACACCATAGCTGATAGCTTCACGGATTTCAGCGTGGGAAGAACCCGATCCACCATGGAATACGAAGTTAACAGGATGTTTTTCGGACAAGCCTAATTTTTCTTTGATATAATCCTGTGAGTTTTTAAGGATCACCGGCATTAATTTCACATTACCCGGTTTGTATACACCATGTACATTTCCGAAAGAAGCGGCGATGGTGAAATTAGGGGACACTTTGCTTAATTCCTGGTAAGCATATAATACATCAGCAGGTTGGCTGTATAATAAGCTGTTGTCGACACCACTGTTGTCAACTCCATCTTCTTCACCACCAGTAATACCCAATTCGATTTCGAGAGTCATTCCCATTTTGCTCATGCGTTCAAGATAGCTTTTGCAGATGGTGATATTTTCAACGATTGGTTCTTCAGACAGATCGAGCATGTGCGAGCTGAAAAGAGGTTTACCTGTTTCGGCAAAATACTTTTCACCGGCATCCAACAGTCCGTCGATCCAGGGAAGTAATTTTTTAGCAGCATGGTCGGTATGAAGAACAACATATACACCGTATGCTTCAGCTAAGGTATGAATGTGTTTTGCACCGGCAATAGCTCCAAGAACAGCAGCTTGTTGACCTTCGAGTTTTAAGCCTTTTCCTGCATTAAAGGCAGCTCCACCATTGGAGAATTGAATCATAATAGGAGCATTGGAAACTTTTGCAGCTTCCATCACTGCATTCACAGTAGAAGAACTAACCACATTCACAGAAGGGATAGCAAATCCGTTTTCTTTTGCTACCTGAAAAAGATATTGTAAGTCTTTACCGGTTACAACACCTGGTTTAATCACACCTGAAATCTTATTCATAATCAATTAATTTATATATAGTTTATTAATGTGTTACCATTTAAAACAACTCAAATTCAAAAAAGTTGAATTTAATTTTAGTCCTGCCCGACAAACCGGTTGAAAACGGGTCGGTCGGTTTTATTTAGTCGATTGAAGCGGAATGAATTGGAATACCCCGCAGGATCGCGCATTTCAATTTGTTTTTTATATTCTTTGCCGGAAGATTCAGTATCAATGAACCATCACTTCGGATAGGAAATGTTCCAACTGTTCGGGTTTTACATTCACGGTCAATTGCCCGTTGATAGCCCATGAAATATGCCCGGTTTCTTCGGAAACAACAATTGCAATCGCGTCGGAATGCTCTGTAATTCCCAGGGCAGCCCTATGCCTCAACCCCATTCGGCGTGGAATGGACTGGTTTTTAGAAACCGGAAGGATGCAGGCTGCCGCCTTTAGCTTGCGGTCGGAAACGATCAGGGCCCCATCATGCAGAGGATTGTTTTTAAAGAAGATGCATTCTATCAACCGGGAGTTGATGGCTGCATTGATTTGCTCGCCCGAATGGGTATAAAATTCCAGGTTGTTGTTCCTGGTCATGACAATCAATCCGCCGGTAGCAGCCTTGGACATATTACGGCATGCCAGGACGATCTGTACCAGGTCAAAATCTGTTTTTTCCTTGTCGTTGTTATCGTTAACAAAAATGCGTTTGATCGTATGGATCAGGCTTCCTTTACGGCTGGAGCCGATCCGGGTGAGGAAACGACGGAGTTCATCCTGGAAAAGGACGATCAGGGCAAAGGCACCGACACTCACAATCCGGTCGAAGATACCTCCGAGGAGTTCCATTTTAAATACATAGGAAACCAGGAACCAACAAATCATGAATGCCAGGATCCCAATGAAAATATTGACAGCCCCCGAACGTTTAAGTAGCTTGAAAATCTGATAGAGCAAGATCGCTACCAGAAAAATATCAATAATATCCTTAAAGCCAATTTGAAATCCCATGTATTTTGAATTTATCGATTCTTATTCATACGTTGAAACTATTTATTCTTTCATATATTTTTTATAAATGCGAACCGTTTGCACGGCTTCTTTCACATCATGCACCCTTAAGATGGAGGCACCTCCTACTAGCGCAAGCATGTTAGCAGCTGTTGTGGCATTCAGGGCATCGACAGCATCAATTCCAAGTGCCCCAGTCAACATGGATTTGCGAGAAAGGCCTGCCAGCAAGGGGACATCGAGCTGTTTAAAATAGTCCAGCTTTTTCAGTATTTCATAGTTTTGTTCCAGGGTTTTAGCAAAGCCAAAGCCCGGATCGACAACAATGTCATTAACACCCAACAAATGCAATTGAGCCAGGCGCTTCTGCAGAAAAAACATCACTTCGGACACTACATCCTCATACTTTGTTTCGTGTTGCATGGTCTGGGGAGTTCCGCGCATGTGCATCAACACATAGGCCACCTGTAATTCAGCAATCGTTTCGAACATCAAATCGTCGAGGGTACCCCCACTGACATCATTGATCATGTCCACTCCATAGGTTTCGACTACATAACGGGCCACACCTGAACGGAAAGTATCCACAGAAATGCTGATATCCGGAAATCTTTTCAAAATAACTTCCAGGCCTTCGGAAAGACGGGTTATCTCTTCGTCCTGGGTAATCACTTCAGCAGTGGGGCGTGTGGAATATCCACCAATATCTATGATTCCCGCCCCTTCAAGGAGCATGGTTTCAACCCCTTTCAGGATAGTCTTGTGAGTTCCAAACCGATTTCCCGCGTAAAATGAATCGGGGGTAACATTTACAATCCCCATCACGAGAGGGGTGGATAAATCGACCAACCTGTGTTTTAAATTAAGCTGCAATGAATTAGTGTTCATGATTTTGAAAATATCCACTCCGGATCAATGTTGTTCATACACTTGCAAAAGTAAGAAAATATAGCGATAGACTGGCCAGAAAAAGAAATAATTGAAATTTTTAGGGTAAAGTATACGTTTTTTGGAGAAAACGAGTTATAATGATGGAAGATTTTATTTGAAAAGTCCAAAAAAACATTTCTTATAGACATAATACAGGAAAAAAATACTATTTTTGCAGTGTTGTTTTAAACATTTTACATTCTTTAATTTATTTCACCTCATATGAAATTGATAACTATCGCTAAATTAGCATCGATATCACTGGCAATAACAATGATTGCTTGCGTAGGAAAATCCAAAAACGAGAATTTTTCCCGTGTAACAGGTTGGAAATATAATGATAAAACCGAAGCTGGATTTACCGTGAAGAAAGGATATATATCCGAAGTTCCTACCGGTATGGTTGCTATCGAAGGTGGAACATTCACTATTGGCGAAAAGGGAGAATACATCACAGCCCCTCGTGACAATAAACCAAGGAGAATCACAGTAAGTTCATTTTACATGGACCAATATGAAATACGGAATATCGATTGGCGTGAATATACCAACTGGATGAAGGCTGTATTTAGCAAGACAGCACCCAGACTGGTTATAAAATCACAGCCGAAATATACTATCTGGCGGGAAGAATTAGCCTATAACGAACCTTACCTTGAAAATTATTTCACCCATCCTGCTTTCGATCAATATCCGGTAGTAGGGGTAACCTGGGAACAAGCCATGGATTATTGCCAATGGCGTACCGACCGTGTGAACGAACTGGCCCTGGTACAGGCAGGCATCATATTACCTCCTGATTTTTCGAAACTGGAGAAACAGACCAACCAGGACTCTATTGCAAACAGTTTTGTTTTCAACACCCAGAAATACTTAAAACAAGAATCATTCCAACCGGCGGTTGGAAAAAATCCTAAAAAGGATTTATATGGCAAAAACAGAAAAGTGGATATGTCCGACGGTATCCTGTTCTCCGATTTCCGTCTACCAACGGAAGCTGAATGGGAATTTGCCGCTTACGCGTTAACCTCCGGTAAAAACGGGATGGTTCCGGAAGGGAAACTCTATCCATGGGGCGGATCACAGGTTCGTAACCCAACCAAGAAACAAATGGGACAAATGATGGCCAACTTCGTTCGTGGACGTGGTGATATGATGGGTACTTCAGGAAGCCTGAATGATAGAGCAACTACCACCGGTCCGGTTGACTCTTACTATCCTAATGATTTCGGGTTGTATAACATGGCCGGAAATGTAAACGAATGGGTATTGGATGTATACCGTGCCACTTCGAATGATGAAATGGCTGAATACAATTCGTTTAGGGGAAATGTCTATTTAACTCCGGTTGTTGCCAGCACAGATGCATTGGGGAATAAGCTTTACAGAGTGGATTCACTGGGACGGATTGCAAACGAGGTTGCCAAAGGCGATGATGTTCGTAATTTTAAAGATGGGGATGCAACTTCACAACTTGAATTTTCGCTGACAGATACACTCGGGTTATCGAACCTGAACAGGAATGTCAAAGTGGATCCAACCGATGTCCTGAGACCTTCGATCACTGACAATACCCGTGTATACAAAGGAGGATCTTGGAAAGACCGGGCCTATTGGTTGAACCCTTCAACCCGCCGGTTCCTGGAACAGAACAAATCGAGCAATGATTTAGGATTCCGTTGTGCCATGAGCATGATTGGAAGTATTGATCAGACAAGAAGAAAATAAATACCTTCCCATAAAATAAAAAAGCACCGGTTCAACATTGATCTGGTGCTTCTTTGTAATATAAAGGTTTATTTTCCAATGAAATTTAGTACTTTTGCAGACAAAAATTATCAAAGTAACATCATAGAAATTTCAATAAACAGAATAGTATGAGTAGAACAATAATTGTTCAGGCGCTTAAAAGGACAGATTTTGGTGCTGAAGTGAATATTAAAGGATGGGTACGTACCCGCCGGGGCAATAAGAATGTAAGTTTTATTGCATTAAATGATGGATCGACCATCAACAATATTCAGGTTGTAGTAGATAATGAAAAATTCGGGGACGAATATTTAAAACCAATTACAACAGGTGCTTGTATCAGTGTGACCGGTAAATTAGTAGCCTCCATGGGACAGGGACAAAGCGTAGAAATACAGGCAGAGCAAATTGAAATCTACGGGATTGCCGACCCGGAGACCTATCCCTTGCAAAAGAAAGGCCATACGCTGGAATTCTTACGAGAAATAGCACACCTGCGTCCACGGACCAATACTTTTGGAGCCATCTTCCGCATACGCCACAACATGGCTATGGCCATACATACCTTCTTTCATGAACGTGGATTCTTTTATTTCCACACCCCGATCATCACAGCTTCCGATTGTGAAGGTGCCGGACAAATGTTCCAGGTAACCACCATGAACCTGTATGACCTGAAGAAAGACGAAGAAGGCACCATCGATTACAGCAACGACTTTTTCGGGAAACAAGCCAGCCTGACCGTATCCGGCCAACTGGAAGGTGAACTGGCAGCTATGTCAATGGGATCAATTTATACCTTTGGACCTACATTCCGTGCAGAGAATTCGAATACCCCACGGCATTTATCGGAGTTCTGGATGATAGAACCGGAAGTAGCCTTCAATGACATAGAGGATAACATGCAGTTGGCTCAGGACTTTATACAATTCTGTATCCGTTGGGCACTGGAGAACTGTAAAGATGACCTGAATTTTCTATGCACCATGTACGACAAGGAATTGATAGAACGGTTGGAATCAGTTGTAGCGAATGACTTCGAACGCGTGACTTACACCAGGGGTGTCGAGATTCTGGAAGCAGCCATTGCCAAAGGCCAGAAATTTGAATTCCCGGTAGGTTGGGGAACAGACCTGCAATCGGAACACGAACGTTACCTGGTTGAAAAGCACTTCAACAAGCCGGTTATCCTGACCGACTACCCGAAAGAGATCAAATCATTTTACATGAAACAAAATGATGATGGAAAAACGGTACGGGCCATGGATGTCCTGTTCCCAAAAATCGGAGAGATCATCGGCGGTTCACAACGGGAAGAAGACTATACTAAATTAAAAGACAGGGCCGAAGAAATGGGGGTTCCTACTAAAGACATCTGGTGGTATCTGGATACACGAAGATTTGGGACAGCACCCCATTCAGGTTTCGGACTTGGATTTGAACGTCTGCTCTTATTTGTTACCGGAATGTCAAACATCCGCGATGTCATTCCATTCCCACGTACTCCGAACAATGCAGAATTCTAATTTGTTAGTTTGTTTAATAAAATAATGCAGATTAGAACCCAGGGAATCTTATGCCTGTTTGCCATGTATTTTTCACCAGGCAAACAGATGACATAAGATTCCTGTTATCTTTCATGTGCATTTTCAGAATAATAATACACAATGGAAAGGTATTATCATATAAAACAATCAAATATAGCTTACTTAGGTTAATAGAATTGCAAAAATAAACGATTTTACTTACTTTTGTATAGAAGCATATTCTTTTTTAGAATCATCCATTTTAAACAGAAACAAAGAAACATGGGTACAAACAATAAAACCGAATTAGACAATGTAGTGGTTCGATTCTCGGGTGACTCCGGGGATGGCATGCAGTTAACCGGAACACTATTTTCAAATCTTTCAGCAATTTTAGGAAACGAAATATCCACCTTCCCTGATTATCCTTCGGAGATACGAGCACCTCAGGGAACTCTTGGAGGGGTTTCAGGTTTTCAGGTACATTTAGGATCCAGTAAAATATATACACCCGGAGATGATCCCGACGTGTTGGTGGTAATGAATCCGGCAGCATTGAAAGTGAATGCTGATGCCATCAAAAAAGGAGGTGTCATTATATTCGATTCGGATACTTTTAATAAGTCCGGGTATGATAAAGCAGGCTTTACCACTGAAAACCCATTCGAAGAATTAGGGATCTCAGACACTATCCAATTGATACCAGCAGCCCTTTCCACCCTGACACAAAGCAGCCTGGAAGGTTTTGGATTCGAAAACAAAACGGTTTTAAGAAGTAAAAACATGTTTGCCCTTGGGTTGATATGCTGGTTGTTCAACCGCCCTATCGATCAGGCTATTCATTTCCTTACCAATAAATTCGGTAAAAAGCCCGATCTTCTTCATGCAAATGTAAAAGTACTTACTGATGGATTCAACTACGGCAATAATTTACATCTAGCCATTTCAACCTATTTTGTTGATAAATCACACGAAACACCTAAAGGAAAATACACCAGCATTAGCGGGAACAAAGCTACTGCCTGGGGATTAATAGCAGCTGCAAAAAAAGCAGGTCTGGATCTATTCCTGGGAAGTTATCCGATCACACCGGCCACTGACATCATGCATGAATTGGTTTTGCGAAAAGACCTTGGAGTGAAAGTCATACAGGCTGAGGATGAAATAGCCGGAGTGAGTTCAGCCATAGGAGCTTCCTTTGCAGGGTACCTGGCAGCAACCAGCACTTCAGGTCCTGGATTAGCCTTAAAATCGGAAGCAATCGGGCTAGCCGTTATGGCCGAGTTACCGTTAGTAGTAGTGGACGTTCAGCGTGGCGGACCTTCGACAGGCCTTCCAACCAAGACAGAACAAACCGACCTTCTGCAAGCCCTTTACGGGCGCAACGGCGAAAGCCCGGTAGTGGTTATAGCAGCCAGCACGCCTGATGATTGTTTCCAACAAGCGTTTATGGCCGGAAAAATAGCCCTCGAGTTCATGACTCCGGTTATCTTGTTGAGCGATGCCTTTATCGGTAATGGAACATCCTTATGGAAACTTCCAAAGCTGGCAGATCTTCCGGAGATAAAACCTAATTATGTGCATCCAGATATGGAAGGCTACAATGTAGCTTCACGCGACGAGAAAACAAAAGTTCGTTACTGGAGCGTACCCGGGGATGAAGGTTTCGGACACCGTAACGGAGGACTTGAAAAAGACTATATAACCGGTTCAATCTCTTCAGAAGCGTTGAATCACCAGTTAATGGTAGATACACGTGAGCAAAAAGTAAACAATGTAAGCCAAATACTTCCTGAATTGAAAGTAGAAGGAAATAAAGATGCCGATTTACTGGTCATCGGATGGGGTGGAACACACGGACACCTGATGAGTGCTGTAAATTCAATCAACAAAAAGGGACAGAAAGTAGCATTGGCACATTTCAATTATATCAATCCACTCCCAAAAAATGCAGTGGAATTGATTCAACGATATAAGAAAGTAGTAGTTTGCGAATTAAACAGTGGACAATTTGCCAATTTACTTCGTTCTAAAGTATCGGGAGTTGAATTTTTACAATACAATAAAGTACAGGGTCAACCTTTTACGGAAGCCGAACTGGAAGACTGTTTCAACAATTTATTGAAATAGGGAATCAACATTTTCCGTTCTAACTTTTAAAATTCAAATTATGGAAACTACAGGAACAATAACAAAACAATATACAGCTAAAGACTTTAAAAGCGACCAGTATGTACGCTGGTGTCCGGGTTGCGGGGACTATGCCGTGCTAAACACATTACAGAAAGTAATGGCTGAAATAGGGGTTCCCCCTCATCAGACTGCAATAATTACAGGGATAGGGTGTTCATCCCGGTTATCATACTACATGAGCAGTTACGGTTTTCACACGATCCATGGCCGTGGAGCTGCAGTAGCAACCGGTGTCAAGGTAGCTAACCCCAAACTGTCGGTATGGCAAATAACGGGTGATGGCGACTGCCTGGCCATTGGTGGGAATCATTTCATACATAGCGTACGCCGCAACATCGATATCAATGTTTTGCTTTTCAACAATCAAATCTACGGTTTAACAAAAGGACAATATTCTCCCACTTCTAAAAAAGGGTTTGTAACCAAATCCTCTCCATTTGGGACAGTGGAACGTCCATTTCGACCAGCAGAATTGACCATCGGTGCTCGAGGAACATTCTTTGCCCGGTTGTTGGATGTGGATTTAAAGAATTCACAAACATCCATGCTGGCTGCTGCCCGTCATAAAGGGACTTCAATCGTAGAATGCCTGGTAAATTGTGTCATCTTCAATGATGGAGCCCATAGCTGGTTGGCAGAAAAAGAATTTCGCACCGACAGGCTTATTATGCTGGAACATGGCAAACCCATGATATTCGGGAAAGAGTTAAACAAAGGACTGGTACTCGACGGATTCAAATTAAAAGTCGTAACACTAGGTGAAAACGGAGTGAAGGAAAGCGACGTATTGGTGCACGATGCTTCCTGTGAAGATACAACCCTACATCTCTTGCTATCCCTGATGGAAGGCCCTGAAATGCCGATAGCAATTGGTATCATTCGTGACGTGGAAGAAGAAACGTATGATGGCGCGATGGAGAGACAAATGCTCGAAGTACAAGCCAAATCAAAGATAAAGACTTTCGACGACCTGATTGATACCTGCGAACAGTGGGATATGTAAATCATACTGGAGGAAATAATTGAATAAAAAAAACCGTCACCAGATTAACTTGTGCCGGTTTTTTGTACCTCTAATAAATCAGAATTAAAAGAAATACCGAACATAATTTAGAAATAACACATATGAAAAAAAATCTAGTACTCCTTGCACTTACCCTATCCCTAGCTTCTTTTAGCCAGACTAAAGACGACAGGGCCTACCTGGTAAAAGTGGGACAAATGGCTCCTGATTTCAATATTAAATTAACCAATGGTAAAACTGTAAAGTTATCCGACCTAAAAGGGAAAGTGGTGATGCTGCAATTTACTGCCAGTTGGTGCAGTGTATGCCGGAAAGAGATGCCTTTTATCGAACGGGACATATGGCAAAAGCATCAAGGGAATCCTAACTTTTCACTCATGGCAATCGATAGGGATGAACCAAAAGAAACCGTCGTAAAATTCGCCAAAGCCATCCCCATTACTTATCCTATCGGAATGGATCCTCATGCGGACATATTTGCTTTATATGCTACCCGTGAGGCAGGCATTACACGCAACGTCATTATTGATAAAACCGGAAAAATAGTTTTCCTAACCAGGTTGTATGATGTGGCTGAGTTTAATAAAATGACAAAATTAATTGATTCGATGTTGAAGTAAATTGATGAACAGATACAAATAAATCCGGCTGAATTTCAGGAATGAATTTCAGCCGGATTTATTTGTTTTTACTTACACATTACCTCTTTCCTTCGTATTAAAACGACTGCATATCGCATAAACGCTTGTAATAACCATCGAGTGCAATTAGCTCATCATGCTTGCCACGTTCAACAATTTTACCTTCGTGAAGTACACATATTTCATCGGCACGTTTAATGGTGGATAGGCGGTGTGCAACCACCAAAGTGGTCCGGTTAAGCATCAAGCTTTCGAGTGCCTCCTGTACCATCTGTTCCGATTCGGTATCCAAGGCAGAAGTAGCTTCGTCCAAAATAAGAATCGGGGGGTTTTTAAGGATGGCACGGGCAATGCTTACCCGTTGGCGCTGCCCCCCGGACAACTTGCTGCCACGGTCACCTATGGACGTCTCATAGCCATTCTCAGTTGACATGATAAAGTCATGGGCATTGGCAATTTTAGCAGCATTAATAACCTGTACCAGGGTAGCACTTTCAACCCCGAAAGCTATGTTATTAAAGAAAGTATCGTTAAACAGAATAGCCTCCTGGTTTACGTTTCCCATTTGGGAACGAATATCGTGTGTTTTAAATTCCTTTATATTAACTCCATCCATCAGGATCTCTCCTTGAAGCGGGTCATAATATCGTGGCAACAGATCCACCAGGGTTGACTTTCCGGAACCTGACTGACCTACCAAAGCCACTGTTTTACCTTTCGGAACCACAAGGTTAATGTCCTGAAGAACCCAATCAGTTTCATATTTAAAGCTTAAATGGCGGAATTCAATTTTATCGGAAAAAGGATGTAATGTTTGTGGCTTCTCCGGTTCTTTGATACTATTTTCACTCTTCAGAATTTTATCCACCCTTTCGAGGGATGCCATTCCTTTTTGAATGCTGTATGAAGCTTTTGATAAATCCTTCGAAGGAGCTATGATACTATAAAAAATTAGGATGTAATAAATAAATTCAGCAGCTCCAATACTGCTTTGGTTGCTCAGGATAAGCACACCTCCAAACCATAACAACAACGCGATAACTACTGTACCCAGCAGTTCGCTTACCGGATGCGCCAGGTTATACCGACGATTGAGACGATTAAATGTTTTTCTCAGTTTTTCATTCAGGTTACCAAAACGTGCTTCCAGTTTATATTCGGCATTAAACGCTTTTACAACTCGCAAGCCCCCTAAAGTTTCTTCAATTTGCGAAAGCAGCTCACCCGTTTGTTCCTGCCCTAACTGGGAACGACGCTTAAGCGATTTACCTATTTTGCCAATAAGCCAACCGCTAAAAGGCAATAATATCAACACAAAAAGAGTTAACTTCCAACTCATAACAAACATCACTGTCAGGTAACCAATAATCAGGATTGGATTCTTGAATACCAGGTCCAGTGAACTCATGATCGATGCTTCTACTTCGGTTACATCACCTGTCATACGAGACATAATATCTCCCTTGCGCTCAGCAGTAAAAAAGCCAATAGGCAGGCTAATAATTTTCTTATAGAGCTGATTTCGCAAATCGCGCAACACTCCTGTGCGAATCGGAATAATATAATACGAACCCATATAGGCCGTTCCCACCTTCAAGGCAGTCATCACCACCAGGAATGCACCCAGGTATAACAAGGCAGAACTTGGTCCTACAGATCCTATAAAATGCTGTATATAGTATAAAAAATTGTTTTTTACCCCACTGATAATTTCTTTGAAACCATCATTCCACGACCAGGCTTGATAGACATTCATTGCTGTTTCTATCTTAAACAGCAATCGCAATACAGGAATAACCGCAGCGAATGAAAACAAACTAAAAATCAGAGTCAGCAGGTTAAACAGTAAGCTTAACAATACATACTTTTTATACGGAGGAATAAACCGTTTGAGCAGGGTTACAAATTTAAACATTCTTTCTTTAGTTTAGAAATGAGAAATGAGAAATGAGAAATGAGTATTTAGTTACAAATCATAAGCATTTGCACTACCTGTTAACCCTTCGACTTAATCAATCAGTCTCAAATACCTGTATAATTTCGTGGAGTGATACGTCGCAATTCTTCTTTTACCGATTGGCTGACATCCAGTGTTTCGATAAAGTCACGGATTGATTTTTCATTAATTCCTTCGTTGGTACGGGTAAGGGCTTTCAGGGCTTCGTAGGGAGAAGGATAGGCTTCGCGCCGCAAAATTGTCTGGATACCTTCGGCAACAACAGCCCATGTTTTATCCAGATCCCGATAAATTGCAGTTTCATTCAGTAACAATTTGCTTAATCCTTTCAAAATACTCTGGGTAGCAATCATAGTATGTGCAAAAGGGACTCCTACATTACGCAGCACAGTACTATCTGTCAAATCACGTTGAAGACGTGACACAGGTAACTTACCCGCCAAGAATTCAAGAAATGCATTACTAATCGCCAGGTTTCCTTCTGCGTTTTCAAAATCTATCGGATTGACTTTATGGGGCATAGCCGATGATCCGACTTCACCTGCTTTGATCCGTTGCTTAAAGTATTCCATCGAAACATAGGTCCATACATCCCGACAGAAGTCAATTAATATGGTATTGATGCGTTTCATGGCATCAAACTGAGATGCCAGGTTATCATAATTTGAGATTTGTGTTGTCCATTGCTCTCTTTCCAGGCCAAGCTTATCAGCTACAAAATGATTCCCGAATGATTTCCAGTCAATAGCCGGATAAGCTACGGCATGCGCATTATAATTTCCTGTTGCTCCACCGAACTTGGCTGAATTAGGAATTTGTTTTAATACTGAGAGTTGCTTGTTTAGCCGGTTGACATACACCATAATTTCTTTACCCAGGCGGGTTGGTGAAGCAGGTTGGCCATGTGTTTTAGCAAGCATGGATACATCGCGCCATTCATCCACCAGGCGGTTCAATTCAACTAACAGGGTATCCATTTCAGGATAATAAACGTCAGTCAACGCTTCTTTGATAGAATAAGGAACAGCCGTATTGTTAATATCTTGCGAGGTGAGGCCAAAATGGATAAATTCTTTAAATTCTTCAATACCCAACAAGTCAAATTTATCTTTCAGGAAATACTCAATCGCCTTAACATCATGGTTGGTTACACTTTCTATTTCTTTCACCTTCAATGCATCGGCTTCCGTAAAGTTGATATACAAAGACCTTAGCTTAGGGAACACGGACGCAGGTACATGGACCAGTTGTTTAAGAGGGATTTCGCATAAAGCAATAAAATACTCTACTTCTACCAATACACGGTAACGTATTAGGGCATATTCCGAGAAATAAGTGGCATAAGCTTCCGTCTTGGCACGATAACGTCCATCGACTGGTGAAATAGCTGTAAGTAACGACAAATTCATAATGATATGTGTATTAATTTTACCGGACAGTTTGCCTACCGGTTGAACTGGAAATTTAAGCCGCAAAGTTAATCAAATCTACCGGATTATAAAAGTTTGTATGACTCCCTTGCATCACTGATTCTTTTTCTTTACTTTTGTTTCAGAATTATTACTAATAAACGGAATACTGGTGCTGAGTCATTACTTAAGTCCCATTTCCGACTGAAAACACTAAAAGAGTAAATGAGATACATTAAAATTCATAAAGAAGGTCGATTAATTTTAGGTTCACTGGTTTTAATATTATTATTGCTGAACCTGTATATTTACACGAAATTCCCTATTGGGGCATTGGTGGTAAATATAGTTATTTCGGCTTTCCTGCTTTTCTTTTTCGCTTACTTCTTTCGCAATCCACCTCGAAAGGTCTATCTCGACGATCCAAGTTTAGTGATTGCACCTGCCGATGGGACTATTGTAGTGGTCGAACCGACAGACGAAAACGAGTATTTTGGGGACAGGCGTATACAGGTCTCTATTTTCATGTCCGTATTCAATGTACATGCCAATTGGTATCCGATAAAAGGAACTATTCTGAAGTCGGTTCACCACAGCGGCCGGCATATGGCAGCTTTTCTTCCCAAGTCAAGCAGTGAAAACGAACGTTCAACGGTAGTCATTGAATCGGACGGAAAAACCCAGATTCTGGTTCGTCAGATAGCAGGAGCCTTGGCACGCCGGATTGTGACCTATGCTCATGCCGGTAAAAAATGCCATATGAATGAACACCTGGGATTTATCAAATTTGGATCACGGGTAGACCTTTACTTTCCGTTGGATACTGAAATTTTTGTAACCGTAGGGGAATCAACTACCGGGAATGAAACCATCATTGCCCGCTTGAACGAAGATTAAATGACACTCCAGGAAGCCCAACAACAAGTCGATGAATGGATTAAAACCTATGGTGTCCGCTATTTTGGCGAATTAACCAATATGGCTATCCTGACCGAAGAAGTTGGCGAACTGGCTCGCGTCATGGTACGCACTTACGGTGAACAATCTTTTAAAGAATCGGAAGAAGGAGCCAATCTGGCCGACGAAATGGCCGATGTCCTGTGGGTGTTGATATGCCTGGCTAATCAAACAGGTATAGACCTCACCGAAGCCTTTCAAAAAAACATCCTGAAGAAAACAGAACGGGATAGTACCCGCCATCTGAAAAACGATAAACTAATTAGTTAGAGTGTTGGATTCAAATCCTAAACCAACCTGATTAACCAATCAACTATTCAACCTATCAACTTAAAAAATATGAGTAAATATGACGATCTCTTCTTGCAATACAATTGCGATTTGAATGATGAAACTGTAACCAAAGATATAGAAAAAATTCTGGCAGCTCATTATGCCGAAAACGACAATAAGGAAGTCTATAAGCAATGCCTGAGTCAAATTGATTTGACCTCACTCAACGGATCGGATACCCATGCAGAAATTATATCCATGGTCACAAAAGTGAATGACTTTAAGAAGACATTCCCTCATTTGCCAAACGTAGGTGCTATTTGTGTGTATCCGGCTTTAGTTCCGGTAGTAAAAGAATACCTCACTGAAAGCGTCGGCATTGCAGCAGTAGCTGCCGGATTTCCAGCCTCGCAAACTTTTATTGAAGTGAAAATTGCTGAAACTGCCATGTGCGTTCTGGAAGGTGCTACTGAAATCGATGTCGTCATATCCATTGGTAAATTTTTGGAAGGTAACTTTGAAGAAGTTTACGAAGAACTTACTGAAATCAAAGCTTCCTGTCGCCATGCCCATTTGAAGGTAATTCTGGAAACCGGAGCGTTGAAAACAGCAACAAACATAAAAAAAGCGTCTATCCTGGCTATGCAGGCAAGTGCCGACTTCATCAAGACCTCTACCGGTAAAATTCCTGTTGCTGCAACCCTGGAAGCTACCTACGTGATGTGCTACGCCATTAAAGAATGGAATGAGAAAAACAATATCAAAGTGAGCTACAAACCTGCCGGAGGAATTGTAACTACCGAAGATGCAGTAAAACACTATACATTGGTAAAAGAAATCTTAGGAAATGAGTGGCTGAACAATACGATGTTCCGTTTTGGGGCTAGCAGGCTGGCAAACAATCTGATCAGTTCTATCGAAGGTAAGGAAGTAAAGTATTTCTAATCCCCATTTATCAAACTTGGCGGGAAGCTGAGTATTCTGCACATTTAATAAGCGAGCGTTTCACCTCGCTGTCTGCAAAGCCATTGAGTTCCTCGATGGCTTTGTTTTTGTATGTTTCCATACAATCCAAGGCATACTCGACACCTCCGTTATCTATGGCAAATGAGGTAATCAGCTGGATATTTTCTGGTGTAAACTCTCTGTTATCGACCATTGACCGTACATTTTCCCTTTCAGGTCCCTGTGTATTTAACAAGGCATAGATTAGCGGCAAAGTAACTTTTCCATCACGGATATCATTTCCGGTCGGTTTTCCGATTTGTATATTCTCCGAATAATCAAAGACATCATCCCTGATCTGAAAGCAGATTCCCAGATATTCCCCAAAATTCCGCAAATGTATCAATGCCTTTTCATCAGCATGCACACTTAATCCACCTACTTCAGTACACGTAGAAAATAATAGAGCTGTTTTTTTTCGAATAATTGTAAAGTAATTTGCTTCTGCAGTTTCTGAGAACTGAGCATTTACCAATTGCAATAATTCCCCATCCGAAAGCTGCATGCCTATATTGGCAATTGATTTTAATATAGGCAGGTTATCGGTCTTTGTGGCACAACCCAAAGATTTTGACAGGATATAATCTCCTGAAAGTATAGCGATTTTATTCGTCCACCGGGCATTGACCGAAGGTTTTCCTCGACGCTCCAGGGTATCATCCACTACATCATCATGGATCAGGCTGGCAGTATGTAAAAGTTCTAATGACAATGCTCCAAAAATAGTTGATTCATTCACTACACCACATAACTTGGCGGTCAGTAAAACCAACATAGGTCGAAGTTGCTTCCCGCTCTTTTGAAGGATATAATCATTCACACTTAAAAGTAACGGATTCTCCGTATGCAGGGCCTCAACAAATGTTTTATCAAACAGTTGCATTTCCGTAAGGATCGGGTTTTTAATAGCTTCTATCAAACTCATAGGATTGCTCATAAATATGTGCATTGCAAAAGTAAGCAAATTTGCCGTTCGTTAAACGATTTGTGTTTATTTCTGTATAAATTTTAATTACTTTTACCGTCGCTTATTATTTACGAATCCTGATTTGCTTATTTTTGGAAGGAATGTTTGAGTAAATAAACGAGTAATCGGGTATAAAAGTTTAAAATGCCTAAGACTATTTGTATTTTAATTTGTTAGTATTATTCTGATAGGAATCTATCGACCTAAATTATCACAGTTTCATGAAAAAACTATTTCTTATTGATGCCTATGCCATCATATACCGCGCCTATTATGCGTTCATTCGCAATCCACGTATTAACTCCAAAGGATTAAACACTTCGGCTATATTTGGATTTATCAACACCCTCGAAGATGTGCTGAAGCGTGAAAAGCCTACCCACATAGCGGTTGCGTTCGACCCGAAAGGAAAAACCTTCCGCCACGAAGCCTATGAGCTCTATAAAGCTCAACGCGAAGCAACTCCCGAAGACATTCGACTGGCTGTTCCTATTATTAAAGACCTGATCAAGGCTTATAATATACCTGCTCTCGAAGTACCTGGTTACGAAGCCGATGATGTCATTGGCACGGTAGCCAAGCAAGCGGAAGAAGCCGGATTTGAAGTTTACATGCTTACGCCCGATAAGGACTACGGACAACTGGTGTCCGATCATATCTACATGTACCGTCCAAAGCATACCGGTGGTTTCGAAATCATGGGACCCGATGAAGTAAAGGCTAAATACGACCTGGACAGCCATGAACAGGTAATTGACCTGCTTGGGCTGATGGGCGACGCCTCCGATAATATACCGGGTTGTCCTGGCGTTGGTGAAAAGACTGCTGTAAAACTTCTCAAGGAATTCGGAAGCATCGATGCCTTGCTTTTGCGCACCGATGAATTGAAAGGAGCATTAAAAATAAAAATCGAAGAAAATAAGGAACAAATTGTTTTCTCACGTTTTCTGGCTACCATCAAGATTGATGTACCCATAGCATTCGATGAAAAGAGCCTTGAACTCGAGCCACGCAATGAACCTGAACTTCGGGCTTTGTTCGACGAACTGGAATTCCGCACTATGTCCGCGAAAATGGGTCAGCCGTTTACATCTCTTCCTCCCGACCAGCCTATTTCGAGCATTCGTTCTGCCAAACCCAAACCAAGTGCACAGATGTCACTGTTTGATGCCTTCGACAATGAAGATGCCGAACCTGGTGAAACAACTACTGTACAAGAGGAAGAAAATGACGTGTCTGTTCAGCCGCCTGCATCAGGACTATTATCGTTGGCTAATGTTCCTCATAAATATATCTTAATCGATACAAAAATAAAACGTTCAGACCTGATTTCTCGGCTCTTTAGCCAAAAATCTGTTTGCTACGATACAGAAACCACAGGATTGGATATGTTTACCTCCGATCTGGTAGGGATGTCATTCTGTTATACCGAAGGCGAAGCGTATTATGTTTCGCTCCCGGTTGATAAAAACGAAGCAAAAGAAGTACTCCACGAATTCAAGGCATTCTTTGAGAACGATCGTATCGAAAAGATTGGCCAGAATATGAAATTCGATTTGCTCATGCTGTTGCAATACGGGATTAAACTCCACGGAAAGCTTTTCGATACAATGATTGCACATTACCTGTTGCAGCCTGAATTAAGGCATGGAATGGACTACCTGGCTGAGATCCTTTTAAATTACCGGACTATACACTTCGTGGATCTGGTAGGTGCAAAAGGGAAAAACCAGGCAGACATACGTTCTGTCGACCTGAAAAGACTCTGCGAATATGCATCCGAGGATGCAGATGTCACTTTCCGGTTGAAACAAATCCTGGAAAAAGAGTTAAAATCCAATGCCCTGGAAAGCCTGTTTTACGATATCGAAATGCCACTTATGAAAGTGCTGGCTACCATGGAGCATACCGGGGTTCGCATCGACAGCGAGGCACTAAAGCAAAGTTCTGAAATCCTGACGCAGGAAATGGTGGCACTGGAAGATGAAATCCGCAAAATGGCCGGATATGATTTCAATGTTGGCTCCCCCATGCAGGTTGGTGAAATACTTTTCGACCGCCTCAAATTGGATGATAAAGCCCGTAAAACCAAAACCGGCCAATATTCCACGTCGGAAGATGTCCTGGAAAAGATACGCTCCAAACATCCAATCATTGGGAAGATACTCGATTATCGTGGACTTAAGAAACTGCTCAGCACCTATATTGATGCTTTGCCGTTGCTGATAAGCCCGGTTACAGGCAAAGTCCACACCTCGTACAACCAAACGGTGGCTGTCACAGGCCGCCTGAGCTCCACCAACCCCAACCTTCAGAACATCCCGATTCGGGATGCTCAAGGCAAGGAAATCCGCAAGGCCTTTATTCCCGATGCCGGCAGCCTGTTCCTCAGTGCGGATTATTCACAGATTGAGTTGCGCATCATGGCTCACTTAAGTGGCGATGTCAATATGATGGAGGCATTTATCAACGGGCTCGACATCCACACCGCCACCGCCGCCAAAATATACAAGATTCCGTTGGACGAGGTCACTACTGAGATGCGTCGCAAAGCCAAAACGGCTAATTTCGGAATCATTTACGGGATATCCGTCTTTGGCCTTTCCGACCGCCTGGGTATCCCCCGTGGTGAAGCGAAAGAGCTGATTGATGGCTATTTCACTACCTATCCGGATGTAAAAAAATACATGGACACCAGCATCCAGCATGCCAAGGAAATGGGGTATGTGGAAACATTACTTGGTCGCAAGCGCACCTTGCCCGATATTAATTCCCAAAACGGCGTGGTGCGTGGTTTTGCTGAACGCAATGCCATCAACGCTCCCATTCAGGGCACTGCCGCCGACATCATCAAGATAGCCATGGTACGTATTCAGAATCGTCTGGAACAGGAAAACCTACAGGCCAAAATGACCATGCAGGTTCATGATGAGTTGAACTTTACCGTACCAACCGGGGAACTAGAGACAGTAAAAAAGATGGTTGTTGATGAAATGGAACAGGCCATTAAGCTTAATGTACCCCTTATTGCCGACTGTGGTGTTGGTGACAATTGGTTGGAAGCACATTAATGAAGGTTTGATGAGTTCCGCGTTCCGCGTTTAGTGTTTTAGGTTCTAATAATTAACAAAAGAGTTTCTTCCAAAAGAAGAGGCTCTTTTTTTTAGCATTTGATTTCCGTAGATAAGTATTGATTTTTCTCTTCCTGAAACACTACCTAATGCTTACCGACCCCTCAAACGTTGAATACTGAACGTTGAATACTGACAAAAAAGTCAGGGGGGCTATTAAGACGCCAACTAATGGTCTAAAACTAAAACTCAAGAACTGTTTTCAAATCCAATAGCTGTAATACTGTTTTTTTACCTATTAGGCGATCTGCATTCATAGTGACTAAACAATGAGCACTTATTCTGAAGTTAATTGTGTAGATGATGGATTGTGTTTCTTTTAATATGAAACAAGAAAGCATCTGCATCCTGGTAATTCTGGGATTTTTCAGTGAATGGATTCTGCTTTCTTCAAGGCACCGACATTGCGTTAAGCCCCAATTTAGAACACAGTAAATATTTTAAATTAGACTTTAGGAGTCAAAAAGATCGTCTTTTTCTGAATTAAAAGCCAGAATTAATGAATTTTAATGCTTTCTCATTTATGAATCTACATGGTTGTATATCTTTGTATTGTATCGTTAATGGCAACCATTTTACCAAATATTATTTATAGTTCGTTCTAAATTGGCATATTGAATGCTACTAAAGTTATAGCATTCGTTTTTTTGAAATATATTTGTATAAATATTTCTCTAATTATGAGGGTCAATACAAAAATACGATACGGTTTAAGAACTATAATTGAAATTGCAAATTCAACGGATCCAAATGGTGTGTTGCAAAAGGATATTGCTAAAAATCAACATATTTCACTTAAATACCTGGACAGTATTATTGCAGCCTTGAAATTAAAGGGATTAATTGCGAACTCCAAGGGAAGAGGAAGCGGATATCGGTTAACAAGGGAACCAAAAGATATCACAATGTTGGATATTTATACAGCCTTCGAACAAATTGTAGTAGTCGAATGCATCAATAATAAAGGCTTTTGCGAAAGGGCTACCCATGAATGCAAAGCAAAAAGTTACTGGAATGAATTTGGGATTGAATTCAGGCAATTACTTTACAAAAAGAGCCTGGAACAAATCCTGAAAGATACTTATTATGAATGTAAAGATTTAGAACTGGCTAAATAAATAGGTGTTTTTTATAGTTGGTACCTCTAAAAAATAAAACTATTTCCTGTTTTATTTTTTTTAATAACGAATGCTACTAATGTTATAGCATTACTATATTTGATAGTATATACTCCGATGGACCACCTCGTAGCAGATCCTATCTGAATACAAATTACTAATTTCTTTTTTTTATTATTGCATGCTACTAATGTTATAGCATTACTTTATTCAACTGAATGTTTTAAAATTATCCACTTTATACTATAACACTTTCAAAAACACTTTTATGATAAAGAATCAATTTTCAAAAGCCATGATAATGACCCTTGCCTGCTTCATTATGCTCGGAACAATCACTCAGGCACAGACCTTAAGGATAAACTCAAAGTTATCCACCATGACCATTTTCGGTACTACTAACATTCACAATTTCAAATCGAATGTTCAACTGATTAAAGGCGAACTGACTGTAAACAGTGCTAAGAAAGTTCAATCACTCAACGTAGAAATTCCCGTTCGCTCCATTAAGAGCGGTGAAAAGCTTATGGACAATAAAACCTACGAAGCTTTTAAAGAGAGTAAATTTCCTACAATTTCATTTTCGATCATTGATGTAGCTGCATTACAAATTTCCGGAGACGATATAAACGTAACTGTTGATGGTAATTTAACTATAGCCGGTGTTACAAAAAGAATCAGCATAAAGGCTACAGGTAAAAACAGCAGACCAGGTGTCTATACATTCAAAGGAAGTGTGGCTCTTAAAATGACAGATTTTAATATGAAACCCCCTACCGCCATGTTGGGAGTCATGAAAGTAGGGAATGCCATCACCTTAAACTACGATGTCACTTTTGAAGGAGCGGCCATAAAATAACCAATAATAATATCTCTATAAATTTAATATTCTGACTAACAACAAAAAATCAAGTAAAATGAAAAGAACAATTTTTACAGTCACACTTGCTCTAGTATTTAGCAGCATTATGTTTGCACAGATTCGTCCTACTGACCAAACAGGTATTAACATATTTGAAACTCCTAAAACTCCCACCGAGTTTAATGGGTTAAAAGTCGATATTGGCGGTGCTTTTGCTTTACCTTACATGGCTCTCAGTCACAGCAATTCGTTGGGAGCTTACAGCGCTTCAAATCCGAATACATTGTTCCCGGTAGCTCATAATTTTGCATTATCAATGGCTAATTTGTATTTAAACACGCAGTTAGCCGATGGAGTTACCTTAAATTTCACGTTGTATCTGGCATCTAAACACCATAATGAAACATGGGTTAAAGGTGGCTATATTCAATTTGACAAAGTGCCGTTCATACATTTGGATTTACTGGATAACATTATGAAATTTACTACTTTCAAGGTAGGTCAAATGGAAGTGAACTACGGTGATGCCCATTTTCGCAGGTCCGATGGAGGTAATGCCATTTATAACCCATTTATGGAGAATTACATCATGGACGAATTTGCAACTGAAATCGGTGCAGAAGCTGATTTCCATTTCAAGGATTTCATCGCTGTTGCAGCTATAACAGATGGTGAATTAAACCCCGATCTGCAAAAGGTAAACACAGTAAAAGACTCTGTTTCCAATGGAAGCCATAATCCTGCTTTTATTGCCAAATTAGGATATGACAAACAAGTAACAGAAAAACTTCGTGTTCGTCTGACAGGTTCTGTTTATTACACGGCCGGTTCGATAAAAAACACCTTGTTTGGTGGCGACCGTTCGGGATCAAACTACTCAGGGGTAATGTATAATGCAGCTCCGGGAACAGGCACAGCCTTCAACGGCCGATACAATCCTGGTTTTTCCGATAAAATAACCACCGCAATGGGTAACTTGTTTTTGAAATACAAACCTATGGATTGGTTGGCGGTAGAATCTTTCACCACATACGAAAAAGCGAAAGGACGCACAACAGTAGAGCCTGTTGAAAGAAAAGCAACTCAAATAGCTTCTGATCTGGTATTCAGATTTGGAAAGAATGAAAACTTCTTTGCAGGTGTACGTTACAACACGCTGAAAGCAGATGCACCCAAGGCAGTGATTAGCCCAATCCAGGCGGTATCTGCAAAGGCGGTTGTCTATATCGACAACAATAACCACGCATTAGGCATTATGACACCTGCCGTTGCCGCTGTCGCTTACGTTCCGGGGTATATTACACCTGCCTATACAGCTGCTATCGACCGATTGGCGGTTAGTGCCGGCTGGTTTATTACAAAAAACATTATGGCTAAGGTCGAATATGCAAATCAAACTTATTCCGGTTTCCCAACAGGTAATATCTATGATGGTGGCGAGTTCCACGGTTTGTCTGCCGAAGCAGTAATTGCATTTTAAGAAATAGTTGTAAACAGAATAAACCGGTAAGATCAGGTCTTACCGGTTTAATTAATATTCTTTTACCCGATTATTTTTAGGAGTATGAAAAAGGTATTTGTTATTTTTACATTATCGATATTGACACTAAGCACAGTCCTTGCACAAAGTGCTTTTTGGGTGGATATACAAAAGAACAGCTCCATCACAATTAATGGGACTACAAATTTAAACTCGTTCAAGCTCATTCAAAGTGGTGAAAGGCTCTTGAAACGGGATTTCACAATCAATGCTACCCAAAGCCAAAACAAAGTAGTGATCAGTCGTAACATGCAGTCAATTACCGTGAAGGATTTCCATTCAAACAACAAATTGGCTTTGAGGGGGTTTTTAAAACTAGTAAAGGCTGACGTGTATCCCACCTTTCATGTCAGATTGAATTCTTTCGAAACCGACTTAAAAGTCATCAACAAAGATGTATCAAAAGCAAATGCCTCGATCGACATCACAATCACCGGAAAAACAATACAATATACAATCCCTGTCACCTCCTACCGCGAAGGAGACTCATTCGTCCTGAAGGGAACCGAAAAACTGAATATCCGTGACTTTGGATTGGAACCACCCGTAGAGATGATGGGTCTGATCAAGGTAAATGAATGGATCAGCATCGATTTCAATATCGTTTGTAAAATTAATGCCTGCCGGAATTCTCCCGGGGCAAAGATTCTAAGCGAGGCAAAAGAATAACCCTCCCAATTTACAGACAACAGCCCAGCAACCCGGCAAAGAGCTTCTAAACAGCCATGCCGTACCGGTATAAAGTTTCTTATTCATACAAGAAACTTTTTTTATGCCCATTAGCACCAAAAATTCATTTTCAACATGAATTAGGGTTCCCTCCGGAGCCCTCCAAACCAACTGCCGGAATATCCTAAAAATCTGATCAGAAGTAAAAGCAGGGAGATAAACTGAAATCTGTGTTGTATGAAGATGCTGATGTAAAATAGTCATTGTCTTTTGTTGCTACAACCCTGTTGGGTCTGCTCAGTCCAGCCCTGTAGCGACTTCTCCGGGGATGCTCACTCATGGTTTCCCGTAAAGCCGGGAATAAATATTGCCACAATTTCACATTGAAATACCTATCCCTAAATTCATAGATTCCACCCTCTATCCTTTCGGTGCAAAGTGAGGGCATAAAGGGGGCAAAGAGAGGGCATGGAGAGGGCAAGGAGGGATAAACCTCACCTTACCCCCTGTCTAGTCCTGAAATAGGTTTACAACAAAGTAAACAAAATTCAGGATTATGAAAAGACAAGTAAAGAAAATTACGGACGAA
>Ga0302208_10000208_pt1 | contig 30255 bp, 24 predicted proteins | sample II_Fen_E2_3_FD_194577 | JGI IMG/M metagenome (GOLD analysis project Ga0302208, IMG submission 194577) | Peat permafrost microbial communities from Stordalen Mire near Abisko, Sweden - II_Fen_E2_3 | ecosystem: Environmental > Terrestrial > Soil > Wetlands > Permafrost | place: Sweden: Abisko...
AAAGTCACTTCATCATATTGCTGGCACCAGGCAGTCAGTTGACCATTATCAATAATCTGAGTTTTAAGTATACAGTCCAGTCCTTTATTATATGCTGATTGTAGCTTTCTATTCAGGTTGCTGTCAATAAAATCATATGGAGGATTGCCATCCAATATATCTTTCAATAATTGCATGATCCCAAGCATTGCACCATCATTAAAAGTAATATGACTGCTGTAGTTGTTTTTTTCAAGTGGATAATATTGGGGCCAGCCACCATTTGAATATTGCGATTTCAATATAAAATTCAACCCTTTTATACAACCGGCTTTGTATTTTTCCGATTTAGTCGTGTAATAAGCACTGGCTAAGGCTGCAATCTGAGTATAGGTACTTCCGTTATCAAAAGTAGTATTTGTCTGTCTTTTACCCTCTTTGACGATGTTGGCTTGTTGAGGTGACAGAATAGCAAAAAAGTCGTAATTTTTAGGCCAGCCACCGTTGTCTTTCTGAAACAACAACAAATTATCGGCTATTTTAGAAATTTCGGAAGGTTTATATCGGGGTTTTGCCGGAAGGGCATTAATCATATTATGTTTATCGGCTATGCTGTACCAATGATTGGAATTATCCGAGAAAGTCGAATATTCAATAGTTGCAGATGGCTTATTTACTTTTGAGGTTTGTGCAAAAGTAATACCTGAAAATAAGAACAACAGAATAATAGAGTTCCTCTTAAAAAATCGGGAAACACGAATAGAGAATGATGAGAACTTCATACTGAATGATTTGAATTTAAATAAATGGCAGTTGACAAAATTAAAACTATTTATCAAACTCTATGTGTAAAATATGCCTTAATAAGTCCATTTATTGATTGAATTCAATATTATTGCTTAAAACTCGAAATATAGAGTTCTTCTACCTTGGTTCTTGCCCATGGAGTCTTACGTAAAAATTTCAAACTTGAATTAATGCTTGGATTTTCATAGAAACAGTTAATGCGAATACGATTGGAAAGTTCTTCCCAACCATAGTATTCGTGTAATTGTATCAGGATCTCTTTTAATGTAATACCATGTAACGGATCTGTCGATTGTTCTGTCATAAATACTGATTTATTTTAAAATGCTTGTTTAATAAGGTATTGATACTTGTCTCTACGGATTTTCCAGACAATTGAATGTGCGTATAGTATACCTTATTTTTTGAATTTGATCCTGTATAGTTTATAAATTAGAAATCCAATTCCACCGAATACTATCAATCCCCATAGATTGATGATGAAAACCAAGACAGCTTCAAGTATATACCAGCCATTCGATAAAGCATCGACTATTTTTGTTCCAAGGCCCGGTTGGTACTCCCTTGTTCGTTCATCATTTGAAATCAATTCGTGTTTAATAGTCTGCGACTGATACATAATCAGGTTTATGGTACTGAAATTCAACTGATCCCTCAACGACAGGTTTGATATCCGTGCATTGTCTGCTTGTTCCTGTCTGTTTATTACCAATTCTTCAGCCTGAGTTGTTTCTTTTAATCTCTTTCCCCGGTTTGTAATAGCTCTGGTCAGCCGGGTTTCATTAGTGACCGATCTGTTGATGGTCAGGTTATTCGAAAGCAATTGTAAGGCTACATCATCCGCTTTTATAATCCGATAATCCAGAAAATCGATGTTCTTTGCTATTTCTTTCAACGTGGTATCCAACCGGCTATTTGGCACACGCAATGTGATGGTATTACTAACGGTATAGCGTGTTGTTAGTAATAACGAATCTCTGCTTACTTTTTCTGATTCATGTTCATCAATATTACTCGTCAGGTTGGTAAAGGTAATAAAACCTCCCTGACGTGCCGCAAGATCTTCAATATTATAGGTAGATTTAATAACACTCTTCACCTTAAATTTCAGATCGGCGGTGCGGATAAATTTGTGTGTCGAATCTTTTTTATTTTCAACGACAGCCGAAGATGAAGCCAACGCAACAGAAGTACTATCCGATTTTATTGATTCTTCAGCTTTTTTAGGTGAACAACCAATACATGCGAAAACCAGTATGATTCCAAAAGTAAAATGTGATATTTTCATATGAGAGATTTGATTGACTGAATCTGTATTTAGAAGATATTTTTTTTAATATTTATTTATAAAATTAAGACACTCTAAATACTTAGTAATTGTAGATATTTAATGATCTGTTTGTTAATCAATAAAAGCTTGCATTTCAGGAAACTGGAAATTATTAATTCTTTTTACTACTTTCTTTTGTTTCTGACATTTAAAACATAATCTTTTATTCCTGATATCATTTTTTCAGACAGTTGGAAGGCGAACGATGGGTTTCCCGGTAAAATAATTTCATACAGAATATATTCATCCAGCATGTTTTTTTCGGCAGCTTCTTTTAGAATCCGTAACTGAGGATCTTTATTAATTTTCGTTTTTGCATTCACCTGAGCAACAATAAGAGCCAATAAACATTCTCTGTCTTCCAGAGTTGAATGCTGTCCTTTTGGAACACCCATGGATTCACTGTAACCGGGTTCATACATCCATAATGCTTTAGCCATTGCATATCCCACCCATTTATTATCCATTGCAACACTTACCGTACTGTCCGATAACTTCTTTATTTCAATCTGTGGATTAAAGTACCAGTCAGTAGTATCTCTTTTTGCTTTTGAGAATATCGAATTCATTGATTGCTTTATCCTCCGGTGGTTTCGGTTTAATATCCTGGCAATAACTATTTCATCAATTGAATTTTTCAAATTATTCGTTGTGATATAGTTATCTGCTAAAAACCAATGCGCCATATAATCGATGTAGTTTTTACTGATAGCCTTCCGGTACCAAAAGATTGAATTTTGATAATCTCTGTTCTTTTCGTACATCTGACCAATGTAAGTCATGATAAAATAGAGCGATGAATCGACTTCTAAAGTTGTTTTATAGGCTGCCAGTGCATTCTCGTAATCTTTTGCCTGAAAATAGATTTCTGCCTTTTGTAATTTTGGTTCTGCCTTTGTATTTACAGTATATGGAGAAGTGGTGATGTTCGAATCGGTAACGATTCGGTAGCTGTCATTTAGATTCAACTTTTCAGAATAATCGATACCCGATACCGGTTTGTCCAACATTTTAACCTGGTACCCTATTTTGGAACTACTCATTATTTTGAGTATTTCATTCGTAGAATGAATCTTCTGAGAATAGACTGATCCGGAAATCAAAAAGAGGGAAAGAATTGCAAATGCTTTTTTCATTGAGTTATTAGTTAAAATAAATTTGAAAATATTTTTACATCCTTCGGTAAGTAAATAATAATGAACAATTAATACAGAATAATTTTCAAAATACAGAATATCAATACTTTGAAAATTAACTAATAGATCATTCAATAGTTGCAATTACATATCAATGTCGTTTAGTCAGTAATTTTTATTAGAAACACCCATAGTGTCCGTCAACTGAGGGACACTAAGGGATTAACTAACTAAACGAAATTGAAATACATATGTTCTTTACTTAGATTATTTTTTATTCAACTCATCGAGTTTATTCTTAAATTTTATTTTTAGATCAGGGAGATAATTATTGATTACATTCGTCATCAAATCATTTTGAATAGATGGTGATTGTTCAATAAATTTCTTGCCTTCGGGTGAATTATAAAATTCAATGTATTTCTGGATTTCCGGTTCCGTGAAATATTTATCATAGATTTTAACCATATCCTCATTGATCAGTTTCCTGCTAAACTCTTTGGTTTCACTCATGACATATGAAAAATATTCTTGTTGAATGCTGTCTTTCTTTGCATTTTTGAGTTCCGAAGCTTGATTCTGAAACATTTTAGACATATTGTCCACCATGCCATTAATCATTTTATCGGAATTCATTAATTCGAAAAGCTGGACGATCTTATCTTTTTTAGTCTGTGCCGAAAGATTGAACGACATAAAAATTACCAGAATGACCGGCAGAAATAATTTTTTCATAGTGAATTGTTTTTGATTTGTTTATAACCCGACAATTTTATCGGGTTTAATGATTTAAGCCTCAAAACTACACTTTCATTTTCACATTTACAAATTTTATCTTAACTTTATTCAATTCTATTTGACAATTTCAGCTATTTTTGGAAACATCTGTTATCATAAGATTACACATTCTCTTTTTAGTTATGAAATAATATAAACATGGAGTAGGAGTAGGGTTGTACTTAAAAGTATGATAAACCATTTAATTCGAGGATCCCCACAAAAAAAACAAACGCCTTTATAAAATAAAGACGTTTGCAAATCGATGATTTCTTTTCAGTTAAGAAAAGAGATGATGCTCAATATGATATTTCGACCTTGCTCTTATAAATTTCTTCATCAAATAAATGATGAAATATATATTCCGCCAGATCTTTTCGGGATACCGAGGAGGGTTTTACTATATTTTTATTAATGCTGATGCGGTAATTACCTGTTTTCAAACTGTTGAGTAATCGTGAAGGGCGAATTACTGTCCAGTTCAGTCCGGAATTATTCAAAATACTTTCCATCAGCAGCATATCAGCTATTGAGTATTTAAAGATGCGTTGTAAAATATTTTTTATCTCAAATTTAATCAGAAAAGAAGCATTCTGAGGTATTTCAATGGCTCCGTTTGATAAGCAGATAAGGCGTTTTACTCCTCCTGCCTGCATAGCTTTCATAATGTTAGTTATCCCCCCGGAATAAACGGTTGTTGGTTCTCTTTTGTGATACCCTAAACAGGATACAACAGCATCTTTTCCCACCATAGCACTTCTGAACGTCTCAGGTTCAAATACATCTCCCCGGATAATTTTCAATAAAGGATGCCCAAATATGTAATCTTCCGTGTTCCGTACAATGACTGTAACTTCATATCCTGCATTTAATGCTTCATGTACGACCTGTTTCCCGGTTCCTCCTGAAGCTCCAAAAACAATTATCTTTTTCATTTCGTTCGTTTTATAGTTCTGCAGGAACATTCCTACCCTTAAAATCTTAACTATAACGGAAAATAGGAAAGAGATATTGCATCAGTTAAAGAAGTTTCACGCGAATGACTTATCTATAACAATTGCCCATCGATTTGACTAAATATGTTTATGTGAGTATGGATTCCTTCTAAGTTTTCTATTTTCAACATGAAATTTGCCAGTCGGGTATGTTGATCTATTTTTCAACACCGTCAATAGGATATTTCCACCTTACTCTTATATGTTTTTTCGTCTTCCAGATGATGAATTATATAATGTGCCAGGTCAGCACGTGTCAGCGTAGACATTCCAGGTAAATAATCATTGAGTACCGACCTGTAAATCACTGTTTTATCACCATTAAGAAGGCGCGGAGGACGAATCACTGTCCAATTCTGATCTGATTTACCAAGGATCGTTTCCATTACCAACATGTCGGCATAACTATGTTTAAATAACCGTTGTAATACGTTTTTAATGATAAATTTCATTATGAATGAGGCATTTGGTGGTACTTCAACCGCACCTGCCGAAAGACAGATAATACGATTCACATTCACTTTTTTCATGGCCGTTAAAATATTCGATACTCCTTCTGAATAAACAGTCGTAGGCTCCCTGTTCCGTGATCCAAGGCAGGATATGACTACCTCTATTCCAAAAAATGCATTTTCGTAAGTCTGTGGTTGAAGCACATCACCCTTGATAATCCTCAACTGTTCATGACGAATTGGAAATAATTCGGGTTGTCGAAGTACAACAGTAACCTGATTACCTGCTTCTAACGCCTGTGCTGCTACTTCAAGACCTGTTCCGCCTGAAGCTCCGAATACCATGATGTTTTTCATTTATTTTTAGTGTTTTATTGTTTGGTTTGTATCGTTGACAACTATTGATTTGATTTAGCGCTTACTTATTGACAGTGAAAATTATTAAATTTAGTCTTTTCAGGGTGACAAAGATACACAAAGATAAATACATATTAAAGAGTGTGGTTATATCTGAAACAGATAGAATTTATTTTTTAATAAAAGCATTTATCTCTTGAAATAGTTAAGTGATCGAATGAACATTTGTTTGCGAAGCTCAATAATTTAATGTAATTTTACGTAAATAATTTGTATTTTTAGAAACAGTCAAAATAATCATTCATTTAAAGAAAGGGAATTACCATGATCTATGTGTATGTAGCTATTTTTGTTGTCCTCGTATTTTTTAGTGGGATTAAAATTATTCGTCCTACCGAACGGGGCCTGATTGAACGACTCGGAAAGTATATTAAATTTGCTCATCCCGGTTTCCATTGGATTATCCCCATCATTGATAAAATGTATGTGGTCAATGTAACCGAACAAATGGTGAACGCTGACCCTCAGGAAATTATTACCAACGACAACCTGAATGCCAGTGTGGATGCACAGGTTTACTTTCGTGTAAAAGCCGAAGAAGAAAGTGTGAAAGGTGCCATCTATAATGTCAACAATTACAGGTACCAGATTGTCAACCTGGCACGTACCACCCTTCGTAACATTATCGGTACGCTGACTCTTAAATCCGCCAACAGCGAACGTGGAAAAATAAATGCAGAACTTTACAATACCCTGCATCATGAAACCATGAACTGGGGCATTGAAATTGTACGTACTGAACTCAAAGAAATTGATCCTCCCAAGGATGTACAGGAAACCATGAATAAAGTGGTAAAAGCCGAAAACGAAAAAATTGCTGCAATCGATTCGGCTACTGCTGCCGAAACCGTTGCCGATGGTATAAAACGTGCTTCCATCAAAGAAGCCGAAGGATTCAAGCAATCGAAGATCCTACATGCCGAAGGAGAAGCCGAAGCCATTCGCCTGGTGAACGATGCTGCCAACAAATATTTCATTGGCAATGCCCAACTGTTGCGTAAACTGGAAGCTGTGGAAGTATCCTTATCGAAAAATGCCAAGATTGTTATTCCTACCGGCAGTGAACTGATAAATATCATCGGGGATATGGCCGGTGGTATTATTCCTATTGAAACGAAATCGAAGACTAAATAATAAATCAGATTTGACAACTTTTCTTGTGCGCAGCATTACTTGTTGAATAAGAAAAGTTGTCAAATTCATTACAACCTCATTCAAACCCTCGCTTTTCCGGTAATTGATTCAACTGTAAGCTTTATCACCATCACTCTATCGATCAGTTTATCAATATACTCTCTGCCTTCGGGAATAAAATCGCCCGAATACTTCCCGATTATTTGTAGTAAAGCTTCCTGTTTTTCATCTCCTTCCACTTCTGCAGTATTTCCGGAGGCTATTACACTTTCATACAAAGTTCCAAATTTAGACGGCAATACATTGGTTTTACCCACTACACAAAAGGATACTTTGTTATTATTTCTCAAATACTCCACTTTGGATCCTTCCAGAGCACAATGCAGATAAATATTATTTTTGTAAAATACGAAATTTAACGGTACTCCATATCCTTCTTCCGATGGTGTGCACATGGATAATATCCCGTATTCCCCTTTTTGTAAGATATCAACGGCCTCAGATTGGCTTATCTCCCTGTCTTTTCTTCTCATACTATTATTTGTCTTTTTAATTTATTTTTTCTCTCACCATGCAAATTTACATAAAATATCTATCTGTTTAAATCATTATAAATACCACGGAATAAATTCCATTGCTACAATATCCATTACCATGGAATGAATTCCATGGCTACAATATCGGTCGTTCCTACGGAACTTCCTGTTCTATGGCTGTCAATGCCGTAGGCATGACCGATATATTGTTGCGCAGGGTTTTAACCCTGGTAAGAATAATAAAAAATAATGAAGATTAATGAAGATCAGGAAGATTAATGAAGATTAGAAAGATTAATGAAGATTAGAAAGATAAATAAAGGTTAGGTATGGTTCACTTCCCATTTTAAATATTATCTTAAATCATTTAAATATACATCTTATTTTTATTTTAGATTTGTTAACCTTTTAATGATAAGAGATATCTAAGATATATACGTAAGTAAACTAAGATAAAACTGAGAAAATAGTAAAAACGGGAAGTAAAGGGAAACCAAAGGGAAGCCGAAGGGAAACCGGAGATAAAGCAACTAAAAATAGAACCAAATAAGCACGGATTAAAGAAAAATCAGTCGGGTAGGGGGATTGGGATGTGATTTTTTGAAATTTAGGTATGGAAGCAGGGAAGGAAGTCTGTTTTATGGAAACAGACCCCAAAAAAACTTACAACCAATTATATTCGTCTAAATTTACATTAATTGGACGGAATTTTTTTTGTAAAACCATTCTGTTAAATCTTCACTGCAATTTAGCAGTCTTCTTTTGTTTGCTAATTTGATACACAGCATGATAATTAAACTTTTCCGGATAGATCCTTGCCGGAATCAACATAAAACCTTCTTTTTGAAACGTATGAAATACGGAGAATAATTGGAAGAATGATTCAATTTGATTGCAGGAACTGCTGAGTATTCTCACAATTGAATGGTAATAATTTTATAGGATTACAACGTACTGAATGAATGGTTATTAATTCGAATTACAGACCATTCTCAGGGGTTGGAAAAAATGTATCCAATAAGCCTATAATTTATATTATGTAAAATAGGATTCTTAAAAAGGGGGATACGCTTCATGTTGAATGATTGAACACCGCTTCCCCGAAAAAACAACAGAGTCACTAAACCTTCAAGGATTAGTGACTCTGCAAATTAATTATGACTAAAGCAAACTCTTTACAGGATTATGCTTTTTTCTCTTTGATATCCACTACCAGATTCAATTCATCCAACTGAGCCGGATCAAGTACGGCCGGCGCATCCATCATAACATCCCTTCCGGAGTTATTTTTTGGAAAGGCAATGCAATCGCGTATACTATCCAGTCCGGCAAACAAGGATACAAAACGGTCAAGACCGAAAGCAAGTCCTCCGTGAGGTGGCGCACCGTACTGGAATGCGCTCATCAGGAAGCCAAACTGTGCCTGTGCCTTTTCTTCTGTAAAACCAAGCAGATGGAACATACGGTTTTGAAGTTCGCTGTTATGAATACGAATGGATCCACCCCCCAGTTCTACTCCGTTGACTACCATATCGTAAGCATTGGCACGGACCTCGCCCGGATCAGTATCCAGTAGCGGAATATCTTCCGGTTTTGGCGATGTAAATGGATGATGCATAGCGAAATAGCGTTGTAATTCTTCATCGTATTCGAACAATGGAAAATCAATCACCCACAGTGGTGCAAAGACATCCTTGTTACGAAGACCTAACTTCGCTCCCATTTCCAGGCGTAATTCGCATAAAGCTTTTTGTGTCTTGCGTTTAGCCCCTGCCAGCATCAGGATCAGGTCGCCCGGTTTGGCGTTGAATTTAGCAGCAATGACTTTTAAATCGTCGTTTGAGTAGAATTTATCCACAGACGACTTGTAGGTTCCGTCGCCTTCGCAGCGGATATAGATCATTCCCTTCGCCCCTATTTGCGGACGTTTTACGAAATCAGTGAGTTCATCGAGTTGTTTGCGGGTATACACGGCACATCCGGTGGCACAAATACCTCCTACATAGGGAACGCTGTCGAAAACAACGAAATTACGTCCCGAAACTTCTTCTTTCAGCTCAACGATCTTCATGTCGAAGCGGATATCCGGTTTATCGGAGCCATACAACCTCATAGCTTCGTGCCAGGTCATACGGGGAAAAGCATCTGCAAAATCAATATCCTTGACAAATTTGAATAAATGTTTCACCATGCCTTCGAAAATCTGCAGGACATCTTCCTGATCGACAAATGACATTTCACAATCGATCTGGGTAAACTCAGGCTGACGGTCGGCACGCAGGTCCTCATCGCGGAAACATTTCACAATCTGGAAATAACGGTCAAAGCCTGATACCATAAGCAATTGCTTGAATAATTGCGGGGACTGGGGCAAGGCATAAAACTCTCCCGGATTCATACGGGATGGTACTACAAAGTCGCGGGCACCTTCGGGGGTTGATCCGATCAGTACCGGAGTCTCCACTTCCATAAAGTTCAACTGGTCCAGGAAACGGCGGGTTTCGAAAGCCATGCGGTGACGCAGTTCCAGGTTATGACGTACTGTATTACGGCGTAAATCAAGGTAACGGTACTTCATGCGGATATCATCACCACCATCGGTATTGTCCTCGATGGTAAAAGGTGGTGTTTTCGATTCATTCAGAACATTCATTTCAGAAACAAGGATTTCGATATCGCCGGTTTCCATGTTGGCATTCTTATTACTGCGTTCGGCCACTTCACCAACAGCCTGAATAACATATTCGCGGCCCAGAGAATTAGCCAGATCGAATAATTCAAGATTTACATCCTGATTGAACACCAACTGAGTGATGCCATACCTGTCGCGGATATCCACGAATGTCATACCACCCATCTTGCGGGTACGTTGGACCCAACCGGCCAGTGTTATTTTACTTCCTACATTGGTAATGCGAAGCTCGCCACAATTGTTTGTTCTGAACATATTTGAAATAATTTATAATTCAAAATGCATAATTCATATTTAAAGATTTGATAGACAAGCCCAAAATATAAATACACAGGTCTGATTTGTTTTTATTTTTGAAAAACAAAAGTACTAAAAAAAATTCAATCGATAAAAAATATTTTAATTTGATAAAACATGAAATTTCGCCATTAAATACAGTTGATTATAAAAAAAACAGGTTAAATTTCTCTATGAGAATTTAACCTGAAATAAAATTAAATGATTGATATCGGGTAAAAAGAAATGTAGCTTGACAAAACCATTTAAATTATTGTTCAATATCCTTTTTTAATTTTTTAGTTTTTTAATTTCAGGGAAATCTTGAAAAAATCGATTTGTGAGTGCTTTTGCACCTGTTGCTGTTGGATGAACCTGATCGCTGTATAACATTCCTTCATACCAATTTCCATTTTCGTCTGATACTGCAGCATCAAAATCAATAAACCGGTAACCACTGTTCCGTATGTATTGATTTTTTAATCTGTTGTTTCTATTTGGAACAGTTGGTACAGTACACATAATTAAGTCAATACCTTTATCCTTGCATAGTTGTTCTACTTTTTTTAGAATTGTAAACCAATCAATATTATAGGTTCCACTATCAGACCCATCATTCATTCCTAATGTCCATACAATAAATTTTGGAGTGCCATGTTTTAAGCTATTTAACAACCTATCATACTCTTCCTCTGAATTGGCACCGGGTTGACTATCCATCAAAAAATAAATATAATCATTTAAATAAAGGTAATATGGCCATCTGTTTGGATCTGTGAAAGAACAATAACTATCACCAAACATAAAAATACTTTTATCCCAGTTATCACATAAAAAAGAGAAATATTTAATTCTTATTTCACTGTCTTTTGATTCAACAAATGGATTTGACACTCCATCCCACGGTATTTCTGTTTCAAATTGATTAATTCCTGAAGTAATTATAATTTTAGCGGTGAAAAAAGTCTTAATTATTTTCACACTCAATTGAGTTTTTATTGACAAGCCGTGTTTAATGGTTTGTATTAACTGCTCACCCGAATAACTGCTAAATATATTAATATTGTTGTTGTCAATTGATAAATAACTTCCCCCATATGATTTATAACCATTACCTAAAATTATTGTATCAAATTTTGTAATGTATAAATTCAGATTAATTTCATAACTACTTTGTATGGCATTATCTTCAAGAGTTACCCTATTATTTTCTAACAAAGTAGAATCAGAGATTGAATTAATTACATCGTAGTGATTTACAAAACGGTAATTATTATTTTTTAAAAAAGAAATATTGTCAATTTTCGAAATCTGATAAGGAATGGAAAATCCATTACTAAGATTTATATAAACAGAATCCTGAGCATGTATATAAGAGCATATATTTAATAATAAGAACGTTGAGATGGCAATTAAATTCCTACAAATTTTCATATTGATTCTGATTAATTGATTTAACAAATGTATAAAAGCAAATTTATATCTGATTGTATATTTACTGATCAACCATTAATTAGTTTTTAATAAATTTCAAGGTTTTAAATTGAGTTTCATTTTGCAGTTGCACAAAGTACAGTCCATTTCGTAACTGTTTTACCGGCAGGGTTATATTGTTTATTCCCGAATGATTTTCAAGTGATTGTTGTAAAACAATTTTACCGAGTAAGTCAACTATTTGAATCTGAACTTTCCCGGGAGTAAAAACAGAATACTGTACATGTAATTCATTAATAACAGGATTGGGATAAAGATTAAATTTTGAACCTTGATATTCAGTTGTTTCGGAAGTTACAGTTTTATCATTAAAAGTCAGAGTTTGAACTTCAGAAATCAGAAAAGAACTATACGTTTTATCTTTGTTACTCAGGGTCATTATTCCGCCATTGAATGTAAGTTCATCAATGTTGGAAAGTAGAAATTGGGTTTGTGATCCTGTTTTGGAATAAATATAAAGTGAAGTTTGAGAATTTAGCTCATGAATACCGATACAGAATAAAAATAATAAGCAACTGAATAATTTTATATGTATCATGTTCTGATCTAATTAAAATTTACATGAATTAAAGTATATTATCTAGAATTTCTTAACTAGAACAAAAAAAAGATGAAAAGGGTTTAATCTTAACATCTTTTATAAATTACTTTTTGAGATTTTATTTTATCCTTAAACAGTTACCGGATTAATTTTTTTGATTAGTCCTTTCAACACTTCACCGGGTCCGAGTTCAAAAAACTCAGTAGCACCATCAGTAACCATGTTTTTTACTGTTTGAGTCCAACGTACCGGTGCGGTTAACTGGGCTATCAGATTTTCTTTAATGGCAGCAGGATCGGTTTGTGGATAGGCATTCACATTTTGATAAACAGGACAAACCGGTGTACTGAATGTGGTTACTTTAATGGCTGCCTGCAATTCTTCACTGGCGGGTTGCATAAGCGGTGAATGAAATGCACCTCCCACGCTTAGTTTCAAGGCACGTTTAGCACCTTTTTCTTTCAGAATCTCGCAGGCTTTATCAATGCCTTCAATAGATCCGGAGATAACAATTTGTCCGGGACAGTTATAATTCGCGGGAACGACCACTTCATCTTTGATAGAGTCACAAACTTCTTCAACGATATCATCGCTTAATCCAAGAATAGCTGCCATAGTTGATTCCTGTGCGTCACAGGCTTTCTGCATAGCCATTGCACGCTTAGAAACCAAGACGAGACCATCTTCAAAAGTCAGAGCTTTAGAAGCTACCAATGCCGAGAATTCTCCCAATGAGTGACCTGCTACCATGTCCGGTTTAAAATCATCGCCCAATACAAGGGCAGAAATTACCGAATGAAGAAAAATAGCCGGTTGAGTAACCTTTGTTTGTCTCAAATCTTCAGGGGTACCTTCGAACATCAAATCGGTGATGCGGAATCCTAGAATTAAATTTGCCTTTTCGAAATATTCTTTTGCCAATGGCGATTGATCGTATAAGTCTTTGCCCATTCCTACAAATTGAGCTCCCTGACCGGGAAAAACATAAGCTTTCATAAATCTATATTTAGTTTTAATTTATAATTGTCATTTTCGAAAAGCATAATATTTTGAGTAGTAATGTACTAACTACTTTTGCAACATGCATTTTTATTTCAAACAGACCGCAAAGATAATAAAAAGAAAAGAAATAATTAAACCTGTCATACTCATCCGGATAAAAGGAATGAAATAACAGTAGTTAAGTATACTGGTAATAAAACATTTAGCTTCCAGGAATGAAGTTGTATTTTATTTTCAGAAAAAAAACCCGTAACTTTGACATCAAAATAAACGTTATGGATCTGATATTAAAATATTTTCCCAACCTGACTGCCCATCAGAAAACTCAATTTGAGTCATTATATCCTCTTTATATGGATTGGAACGAAAAAATCAATGTCATTTCCCGCAAAGACATTGAGAACCTGTACGAACACCACGTATTGCATTCGTTGGCTATAGCAGAGATCATTCGTTTCCAGCCTGGTACCCAGATTCTGGATGTAGGAACAGGCGGAGGTTTTCCGGGAATTCCACTGGCCATACTATTTCCTGAATCAACATTCGTTTTGATTGATTCCATCGGCAAAAAAATTAAAGTAGCCACAGAAATATCCACTGCTATCGGGTTAAAAAACATTACGTTAAAGCACCAGCGACTTCAGGAAGAGAAAGGAAAATTCGATTTTGTTGTCAGTCGTGCCGTAATGCCCCTGAGTGAACTGGTAACCCTGGTAAAAAAGAATATCAGCAAAACGCCTAAAAATGCTCTTCCCAACGGACTTATTTGCCTGAAAGGCGGTGAATTACAACATGAAATACAGCCCTATAAAAAAGTAGCCGAATTGTTCGAAGTCAGCGATTTCTTTAAAGAAGAATATTTTGAAACTAAAAAAGCAGTGTATATCCCAATGTAAGTTAAGTAGTTAATTGGTTTAGTAAGTTGATTAGTTTAGTCGTTTGAGAAGAGTGTATTGAATAAATAGACTAAATTAAACAAACAATAGACAATTAAATCAATAAATAATATAATTAACCAATTACTTATCAACTAATCAACTAATCAACTATTCAACCAATTAACCAATAGCAATGACAATAAAAACATTTACATTTAATCCGATTCAGGAGAATACTTATCTGGTTTATGATGAAACAAACGAAGCAGTTGTAATTGATGCCGGTTGTGTTTCGGAGATAGAAAAGAGAGCATTAAAAAATTACATTGATGATAACAACCTGACTTTGAAACGGGTAATTAATACACATTTACATTTTGATCATCAGTTTGGAAATAAATTTTTGTTTGATACTTATGGGATATCACCCGAAGCCGGTAAGGAAGATGAATACTTGCTGGATGATGTAATTGCCCACGTACGTTCATTTGGATTGGATATCAAAGAAGAAGCACAACCTTTGGGAGGTTACCTAACAGAAAATCAGACAATTAAATTCGGAAATACTACATTTATCACGTTTCAAGTACCTGGTCATTCACCCGGCAGTGTCGCATTTTATGATGAAAAAGACGGTATCCTGTTTGCAGGAGATGTGTTGTTCAGAGGATCGATTGGAAGAACTGATCTGCCTCAGGGTGATTATGCCACTTTAATTGAGTCCATTACGAATAAATTACTCCCACTTCCCGATTCCACTGTGGTTTATAGCGGTCATGGCCCTTCAACAACGATTGGATTTGAGAAAAAAAATAATCCTTTTCTATAAATCAAAGGTAGAGGTTGTTCTCCTGAATAAACTTTAACACAGAAGGATGCAGCCATTGGCTTACATCCTTTTTTTGTGCGATAAAATGACGGATCTGAGTAGATGAGATGTCAAAATAAGGAGTCTGAAGCAATTGCATTTGTGGATATCTGGCTGATACCAGCTCAAAATCATATTCCCTGCGTGGATAAACCAATACAGGGTATTCGTTTAGAATTTGAGTGTAATCCTTCCATTGATCAAATACCAGTGCATTATCACTTCCAATGATTAAAACAAATTGAAAATCAGGATACAGGAAAGTCAGTTCATGCAAAGTGTCAATGGAATACGAAGGCACGGGCATGGTAAACTCAATGTCGGAAGCCTTAAAAGACTTTTGATCACGGATAACCAGCATCAACATATCCAACCTGATGTATTCATCAAGTACTTCCTCCTGATTCTTAAGTGGATTACACGGTGAGACTATAAACCACACTTCGTCAACAATCAGATTGTCAATCAGGTATCCTGCAAGTTTCTCATGTCCGGTATGAATGGGATTAAACGAACCGGAATAAACACCAATTCGTTTTTTTTGTTGATTTGCAGTAGGTTTGTCCGGTTTCATCATGATAATTGGCTGATTATTTAGATAGGAAGTTCCTGATTAACAGTTCAGCTTCCTTTTTAGCCTTATCCAGGTCATCATTGACCACCACCTTATCGAACTGTGGAGCAAAACTTAATTCGAATTCAGCTTTACCAATCCGTTTGGCTATCATTTCGGCTGAATCTGTCCCCCGGTTGATGAGCCGTTGATGCAATACTTCCATACTTGGCGGTGCAATAAAAAGTGCCAGTGCCTGTTCATCATACTGCTTCTTAATATTAATACCTCCCAACACATCAATATCAAAGACAACGTTCTTGCTTTCACCGGTTATACGGTCAATTTCACTACGAAGTGTTCCATAAAATGAATCCGGATATACTTCTTCGTATTCAAGGAATTCATTTTTTCGAATTTTAGAACGGAATTCGTCTGCTGTAAGAAAGTAGTAATCAACTCCGTTCAGCTCATTCCCCCTGGGAGGACGACTGGTAGCTGATACTGAGAATTCCATATTGAATCCACAGCTGAGAATATGATGAACAATTGTACTTTTTCCTGCACCTGAGGGGGCTGAGAATATAATTAATTTGCCGGACATGTCTTTTATTCGGTAGTTAGTAGTTAGTAAATAAGAGGTAAGAGGTAAGAGGTAAGAAGTAAGAGGCAAGAAATAAGAACAGTTCATAAGAAAAGAATAGTATCTTTCAACGTCTTTAATCTTGGTTCTTTAATCTTAATTATTTAGTCCTATTTCTTTAGTCTTGGTTCTTGGTTCTTGGATCTTTAGTCCTAATTCTTTAGTCTTTGATCTTTGTTCTTTGTTCTTTGATCTTGGCTCTAAAGCACATTCAACACCTGCTCCTTGATTTGTTCGAGATCATCTTTCATCAGGACAACAATTTTCTGCATTTCACTGTTATTTGATTTCGAACCAAGGGTATTTACTTCCCTTCCAATTTCCTGAGCAATGAATCCAAGTTTTTTACCGGGTGATTTTTCATGTTGCAGAGTCTCGATAAAGTATTCAAGATGATTGCGTAAACGAACTTTTTCCTCGTTTACATCGAGCTTTTCGATATAAAAGATGAGCTCCTGTTCCAACCTGTTTTTATCATAATCAATTTTATCGGACAAAGCCACTAAAGTTTCTTCCAGACGGGCTTTGATTTTTTCGACACGTTCGTTTTCAAAAGGTGCCACATCCGTTAATAGCTGTCCTATATGGGCAATTTTATCATTAAATACTGCTTCGAGCGATTTGCCTTCCTGAATACGAAAGACCACAAGTTGATCAATGGCCAATCCAATAGTCTTACGAATCTCAATCCATTCGTTTTCATCCAATTCAACCGTTTCTGTTCTCATGGTATCGGGTAAACGCAATAATACATCAAACCAGTTGGCGGGAACTTCAATACCCAACTTATCCGATAAAACTTTGATTTGCTGATAGTACGATTCGATTACCGATTGATTTATCAGAGTCACTGATTCTTTACCTGAATTGTCGACATAAAGTGATAAATCAATTTTACCACGTTCGAGTTTTTGAGAAATCTCATTCCTTATTTCGATATCTTTTTCGCGATACAGACCCGAAATGCGTGTTGATACATCCAACTGTTTGCTGTTTAGTGATTTAATTTCAACCACTATTTTTTTATTTCCATATTCACAAGTGGCTTTACCAAAACCTGTCATCGATTGTATCATGATATTTTTTTTTATTTTTAATTGAATCTACAAAAATACAATTTTTATTTTAAAGAACAGAGGATGTAACTCATTCAGTAATTTATATTGGCATAATTGTCGCTTCCAATCAAAAAAATAAAAATTTAAAAAACTATTTTGATTCTTCAAAAATGTTCTTATCTTTGCCTTCGTTAAAAGCAATTATCATGAATTTATTTGAATCTGAATTTTCCTGGCGCTGGCTTAACTATCATATAAAACAATGAGGTTGAGTGTTATGTATGCTTTCAAAAATAAATAATCCATCATAACAGCCTGTTGTTTAAAAAAACGACAGGCTTTTTTTTTGATAAACACAATTCAATTTAATGACTGAAATTTTATAAAACATGGAAAAAACTAAAAAATTCCTATTGGCAGAGAAAGAAATACCCACAAAATGGTATAATATCGTTGCTGACATGCAAACCAAACCACTCCCAATGTTGCATCCCGGAACAAAACAACCTATTGTAGAGGAAGATTTGTATCCGTTATTTGCCAAAGAATTAGCCCATCAGGAATTAAACAAAACTGATCCCTGGATAGAAATACCTCAGGAAGTAAGGGAACAATATAAAATTTATCGTCCAACGCCACTGGTACGAGCCTATAACCTTGAAAAAGCCCTGGATACTCCCGCACACATTTATTTTAAAAACGAAAGTGTCAGCCCGGTAGGTTCACATAAACTCAACTCAGCCCTTGCGCAGGCTTATTATTGTAAAAAAGAAGGTGTAACTAATATCACAACCGAAACAGGCGCAGGACAATGGGGAACAGCCTTATCATTTGCAGCCAAGGCATTTGGATTAGAGCTTGCTGTCTATATGGTGAAGATCAGCTATGAACAAAAACCCTATCGTCGCTCCCTAATGCAGACATGGGGTGCTCAGGTTATTCCGTCTCCCAGCATGTCCACAAAAGCAGGTCGTCAAATTCTGACCGACCATCCAAATTATCAGGGAAGTTTAGGAACAGCCATTTCGGAAGCTATTGAACTTGCCATGCAGACCCCAAATTGCAAATACACCCTGGGAAGTGTTCTGAACCATGTTACCTTACACCAAACCGTGATCGGGCTGGAGGCTGAAAAACAAATGGAAATGACAGGTGAATATCCTGATATTATCATTGGTTGTTTTGGTGGTGGTTCCAATTTTGGCGGAATATCTTTTCCTTTTATGCGCCATTCAATAAAGGAAGGGAAAAAAACCCGTTTTATCGCAGCAGAACCTGCTTCGTGTCCTAAATTAACCCGTGGAATATTCGAATACGATTTTGGAGATGAAGCCGGATATACGCCTTTGATGCCAATGTTTACCCTTGGTCATAATTTTGCTCCGGCACATATCCATGCCGGAGGACTAAGGTATCACGGCGCCGGAACTATTGTCAGTCAATTGTTGAAAGATAATTTAATGGAAGCTGTGGATATTGAACAACTGGATTCATTTAAAGCAGGTGTTCTGTTTGCTCAGACCGAAGGCATAGTGCCTGCTCCGGAGTCGGCACATGCTATTGCAGCAGCTATTAAAGAAGCCATTCAATGCAAGGTGGAAGGAACAAAAAAGACAATTCTGTTCAATCTTTCAGGACATGGACTGGTAGATATGGCAGCATATGATCAATATTTAGCGGGAGACTTAGTGAATTATACGTTAGGGAATGATGTGATTGCTAAAAATGTAAGTCAACTGGAACATCTTGTAAAATAAAAATCTGGTAAGAATCAATTTTTCTTTTTATCAATTTAGTATCGCCACTTGGTATCCGAAAGGATTACCGGGTGGTGATTGTTTTTTATAGGTATGAATTTAAAATTTAATGTTGTATTCGAATGCAGTATAAAATAGGATAAGAACGATCAACTGAACTGAATAAAAATGCATCAGTTTTTTCTTCCGGCTTTTGAAATTTAATTTAGTAAATTATACGGTTTGTCTCCGGGATATAATCAATTCAAAATACACCATTTTTCAATCAGTTCTGTTTAAATAGAACTATTAATAGTGTGAAAAATTAAAACATTCATTATTTTTGTCCTATTGAAATGCAACACCTTAAAACATAAATATATAATACTTGAATTTACAAAAAAAATATCCTCTTTATTTGAAATATTATTCCATACATGACTCATTCAGTTCATTAGCCTGATCGGTTTATAAATCTAATCTTAATGCAAAAAAACACGACACTTACAATTCTACTCTTGATTTTTATATCTGTTTTAGCCCCAGCCCAAAATCAATTGACGAATCTTCCTTCAATATTCATTACAACAACAAATAAACAACCTGTTGTCGATAAGGTAAACTGGGTTCCCGGAAAAATTATCATAAAAAGCAATGATTCTACCGAAGTTCTGAACATGTCGACTGAAATAAGGGGACGTGGGAATTCTACCTGGAATATGCCCAAAAAACCATACCGCATAAAACTTGGAAGTAAAACGAATTTATTAAATCTGCCTGCCAAAGAAAAGAACTGGGTATTACTTGCCAACTATGCTGATAAAACGCTTATCAGAAATGCTGTTGCCTTTAAAATAAGTAATATTATCGGTTTGAAATTTTCACCATCTGCACGGTTCGCCGATTTAACACTGAATGATCAATTTTTGGGCAATTACATGATTACCGATCAAATGGAAGTAAATCCTTTACGGGTAGATATTGATATTCCACTTGTCACCGATACTTTGCAACCTTCAATCTCGGGGGGTTATTTTCTGGAGATTGATGGATTTGCTGCCGATGAACCATTGTGGTTCACTACAGACAAAGGCCTTAAAATCACGGTTAAAACACCCGACAGTGATAAAATAGTCCCTGCACAATTAAATTATATCAAAAATTACATTGCCGATTTTGAAAATCGATTGTTTTCGGAAAATTACAAAGATCCAATAACCGGATACCGGTCAAAAGTAGATACAACATCGCTTGTTAACTGGTATCTGGGATGTGAATTAACAGGTAATTCAGATTCTTTCTGGAGTACCTATATTTATAAAAAACGCGCCGATGAAAAATTATATTTTGGCCCAATGTGGGATTATGACATTGCATTCAATAATAATAACCGGCTTGGAGATGTAACTGAGAAACTCATGAGCCAGGTGGCATTCAGTCCAAGGACCTGGATTGAACAATTACTTACTGATAAATGGTTTCAGGAAGCCGTATGGAGACGTTGGCAGGAAATAGAATCAAACAACCTGTTGGGTACACTGAACACCTATATAAACGATACTCAAACATTAATTAATACTTCCCAACAAAATAATTTTAAACTTTGGAATATCCTGAATACAAGGGTTTACAATGAAACCTACCTTTTCAGTACCTACGGTGAAGGAGTGGATTACCTGAAAACCTATCTGAGTAAACGTATCGCCTTTCTAAACACTAAATTAAAGACTCTCGGGGACTCAAATCCTTCAGTACCATTTGTAACATCAAATAATTATTTCATGATTCTGAATAAAGGCACAAATAATGCCATTGATGTAAAAACGTCATCTTTAATTGCCAATGCATCACTGGTAATGTGGGAACCTGCGGAGGAAGATATGAGTCAATTGTGGGAAATAAAGTCATTGAGCAATGGATTATTCAGAATTGAAAACAGAAATTCCGGATTAGCTATTGCAGGAAATGGTTATAACAAAGGTTTGACCCAGGTGTCTGTCAATGATCAGGATAATACACAAAAATGGAAAATTACACCTGTCAATACGGGAGGTTTTTATGGAATAATTGACAGTCAGTCTGTCAATGCTATTGATAACAGTGGTGGTTCCTTTGCAAACGGGAATAGTGTTATCACATGGACCAATGATATCAACAACAATGTAAACCAACAATGGTATTTTCAAAAAATGGATATGATTCTGACAGAAGCCTTTCAACCGGGCATGTTATCAGAACAAATTCAACTTTATCCCAATCCGGCCAAAGAAAATGTATCGATCAGATTTGGCTTGAATGAACCTCAGAAAATTACGATTAACATTACTGATATTGCGGGCAATCAAAAATACAAGTTGGATAATAACCTATTTGAATCGGGTAACCAGGTATTTACGATCCCGTTATCTGGCAACTTTGTATCCGGAGTTTACTTTGTAACCCTCTCAAACTCTCTGGGTGAAAAAACAAGTATGAAACTTATAGTTAAACCATAATTCCCGATTCATAAAAAAAAGGTGACCTTTTTTTTATAAAGATCATAAAAGAGGCTTCCAACATTGGAAGCCTCTTTTTCTGAATTTAGAAATCTGTTATTTTTTCTTTTTTATAATTTATATTCGTTATAATTCTTAAGGACGTGTCTTTAGTTAAATAGCTCCATGCCCAATTGAAAAATATGACTATTTTATTGCGGACACTCAAAATGAGCATTAAATGTAAAAACATCCATACATACCAAGCCAACGGACCTTTAAACTTTAAAAATGGAAATTCAACCACTGCTTTATGCTTCCCAATGGTAGCCATCATTCCAAAATCATAGTATTCATATTCATGCGCTTTATAATTTTCATTATTTATCGTTTTTAATATGTTTTTACCCAGATTCTTTGCCTGATTGATTGCTACATTAGCTACCTGAGGATGCCCATGGGGATATTTTGGAGTTTCCATATAGGCTACATCACCCAATGCATAGATATTATTGAAGCCTTTTAAACGGTTGAACCTGTCAACAACGTATCTGTTTTTAAAGACATCCTCTTTATACAGACCTTCGATAATATTACCTTTAACTCCTGCCGCCCAGATTACATTCTTGGAAGGAATTTTTTCACCGGTGTTTAAAATTGCCACGTTTCCATCGTACGATTCTAACATGGTTTCAGTTTTTACAATCACGGTCATATCTTCAAGATATTTTCTCGAAGATATTCTCGATTCTTCACTCATATTATTCAGAACGAATTTACTTCCTTCCAGTAAAATGATATTAAATTTAGAAAAATCGATATTATGATAGTCTTTTGGAAGAACATCCTTTTTTAATTCAGCAAATGCACCAGATAATTCAACACCGGTAGGTCCGGCACCTACTATGATAATATTCATCCAGGCTTGCTTGTCTTCAGGACGTGCAAATATCTCTTTTTCAAAACTAAACAATATTTTATTGCGAATTTCAATGGCATCCTGAGTCGTCTTCATGGAGAAGGCATTATCACTCATTTGCTGGTTTCCAAAGAAATTAGTCTTACAGCCACTTGCAATTATCAAATGATCGTAGGTAATGGTACGATTATAAGAGGTCATTATCTTTCTTTCATTCGGATCAATACCGATAATATCAGCCATCCTGAAATCAACATTCTTACTTTTCTGAAAGACTTTACGGAATGGAAACGAAATACTGGAAGGTTCGAGACGACCGCTTGCTACCTGATAAAACAAAGGTTGAAACTGATGATGATTTTGTCTATCTACTAAAATTACTCTTAAATCTGATTTTCGTAAAGTCTTAGCTAACTGTAATCCGGCAAAACCTCCTCCCACAATAACAACCTTATCCCCTTTTTTAATCCCTAAATGATCCATTTACCTTGTTTTTATTTATATTCGTTTCATTAATAAACAACAAAAGTAGATAAATGTTGGTTAATAAGGAAATATTTCTCTAATTAAATTTATTTGAATATATAAGTGTTTGAAATAAACCAACATATATTTTTTAAACAAATATAAAATATTATCTCTATCTTTGCATTATAATAGCAGGTCGGTTTGTCGCTTTTCCCTCGGGAATGGAGGAAAGTCCGGGCAACGCAGAGCACCATATTTCCTAACGGGAAGCTGTTTGTGAGAGCAGAGTAGCGTAACAGAAAATAACCGCTCCGATTTATCGGAGTAAGGGTGAAAAGGTGAGGTAAGAGCTCACCGGTTTGGGTGGTAACATTCAAAGCCGTACGTCTTATGGGTTGCAAGATCATGTATACCGACGCATGTAGGGTTGCTCGCCCGATGTCGGGGGGTAGATTGCTAAAGGCAAATGGTGACATTTGTTCGAGATAAATGACAAACGCTTTATGCAAATAAAGTACAGAACCCGGCTTACAGACCTGCTGTTTTTTTTCTTCTTGATTTCAGTCCAACCCTTCATATCATCTTTATGTCAAAGCTAACAGCACTTTACAATCGGATTTTTAATTTTATTCGATTCGACATTTGGCGTATTACTGAACATGAATTATCACACCGTCGTCGAATTGTATACAGATTTATAAAAACACTGGTTTTAGCGGTCAGAGGTTTTATCGATGAAGATTTAAATGTAAAAGCCTCAGCACTTACCTATTCTATTTTATTTGCAATGATTCCTACATTTGCAATGATTATTGCCATCGCAAAAGGTTTTGGGATTGAGAAACTAATCAGAAGTTCACTGGAAGGTACATTCTTCGGTCAGGAAGATCTGATTCCACAGGTCATGGGATTTGTAGAACGTTACCTGGAAACTACGCAGGGAGGATTATTTATTGGCATCGGTCTGGCTGTTTTGTTTTATTCAGTCATGAATTTCTTCATGCAGGTAGAAAGAGCCTTTAACAGTATCTGGAAGGTTAAAAAGTCACGGTCGCTGGTTCGTCAATTCAGTACTTATTTCTCTTCCATACTACTTATACCAATCTTAATTGTTTTATCCAGTGGACTTTCTATTTTTATTAATACTACCATTGCTCAGTCATTCCTGTATGACGTTTTAAGTCCTGTTTTACGTTTCGGATTTAAATTTGCACCCTATGTCATTAACTGGATAGTATTCACTGTTTTGTATCTGATAATTCCCAATACGAAAGTACGTTTTACAAATGCTTTAATTGCCGGGGTTATAGCCGGTACAGCATTCCAGTTATTTCAATTCCTGTATATTCACGGACAAGTATATCTTTCCCGTTATAATATAGTATACGGCAGTTTTGCCGCAATTCCGTTACTCCTTCTCTGGTTACAGATATCCTTTTTAATCGTATTGCTGGGAGCTGAAATATCTTATGCCTCCCAGAACATAAAATATTTCGAATACGAACTGGATATAGATACCATGAGTACCCGGTACAATAATTTTCTTACATTGTTTATTACTCACATTGTAATAAAACAATTTGAAAATCAACGTCCTCCTTTATCATCGGAAGAAATATCCGAAGATTTTAAACTACCGGCACGAATAGTCAATCAGATACTTTCTAAATTGGTTGATGTTTCGATCCTTATAGAGGTTTTTAATGATACGACAAAATCAAAAACCTATCAACCGGCCATCGATATCAATCAGTTGACCATAAATTTATTGTTCAACAAGCTTGATTGCTATGGTTCTGAATTGTTTTTGACCAATAAAAATGAGTTGTTGGATTCCTTTTGGCAAAAAACACTTAACATCAAACAAGTGAACGAAGAAAACACATTACAAATCCTGGTAAAAGATATTTAAATACAAATTCATTTAATCTTTACAATTTAAATGGATTTGTTGAATTTATTTATTGGTAATGAAATAAGAAAATGAAAAAAGCCGTCTCCAAATAAATGGAAACGGCTTTTTTAGTGAGCCTCTTGTCGGATTCGAACCAACGACCCCGAGATTACAAATCACGTGCTCTGGCCAACTGAGCTAAAGAGGCAAGGTGGGTAAGCCCCCTACATCGCACCGCTACAACTTTCTACCCTTGCTGCCGTCAAGCCCTGGGGGAGTTCAAAAGGAGCTGGTCGTGTAGGACTTACCCGCGACAAAAGTAGTCCTTTTCGGTTAATCTGACAAGCTTTTCATTCAAATATTTTACTTAAAGTCCCTACACCATTCATTTTCAGAAATCTATTCCCTAAAAATAAATTCAAATAAAAAAAACAGAGACTAAAAAGTCCCTGTTTAAAGCATGAAAAGCAAATATTATAGCAGATAAAAACTAAATTTCATACTTATGGGATTCTTATTTTGTCGAAACCGACTGTGTAAATTCGATATTATCGATGCAAACATAAGAAGGGGTATTAACACCAAATGATCCTTTATCACTGGAATCAAAATTAAAGGCCACGGAATCAACCTGACCCAGGTAACTTAAATCTACTTTTTCCCATGTCTTGAGCATTTCAGTTTTGCCGTCGCGAAAATCAGCCAGGTAAACAACCACACTGTTTGTTTGATTCTTTTCTTTAAAGCCCTTGATAGTTAGTTTAAACCAATCACCGGATACGAACACCTTACTAACCCCGGGAGTTCCGTATTTCATATCTAAATAGGCATACGTGGAATTTGTAAGCATGATACTTTTAATCGAATAGGACCCATTTACATCAGCAGGACATGTAAATGAACCGGGTGAATAAACAACGCCGAACTGCTTTGACTTAAATGCCCCTGAACCTGTTATCGCACTGTATTGATTCAGGTATCCGGCCTTCAAGGTATCATTTTTTGAAGAACATACAATTCCACCGTTCCAAAAAGCTCCTTCATTTAATTTAAATGTTGAATTTCCTGAAATAAAGCTGGTTCCACCCGAAATACTATCAGCATTTAATGATACGTTTTCAAAATCGACTAATGTTGTTTGCTCCTCTGTTTGTTGTTTACACGAAGTGAATGACATTCCGAAGATACCAATTGCAAGAAATAATGTTGTTGATTTCATTTTGGATTATTGATTATTTTAAAAATAAGTAGATATGTAATTGCAAATATTTAACACTTTAAAAATCAAAGTATTAAATATTTGCAATTCTGAAAATTATTAATTGTTCATTTATAATTATTAATTACTTAATATCGCATATGCCGGTATCAGGGATAAAAAAGACAACAATGATGAATGAAGAATATACACGCACGGATGAGTCCAACCCTTTTTGCTATTAATCCCGAGAGCAAAAAACACATGTTGAAAATGGCAGGTCTTCTGACTCACTCCTGTTTATGAACGCCTTCCCGAATAATCAGTGGCAAAAGTGTTGTTCAAAACATTTTTTGGAGCATACAGCAGCGGGTACTGTTCCGGAATTTGACCGGATTCCCTTTTATCGATTCAATGATGATTGTTTCGATACCAAAATCGTGCGTAAAAGTACAAAAAATAATTCCTTTGTTTTATAACTTTGAAATAAAATAAACAGTCCTGCTTCTTATCAAATTGAATGAAAGATGTTTAAATAAAAAATTTAAGTTTTCCCAATATATTTAAAAATCACCTTGCATACAATTTTCGACTGTTTTATTAGTTTATGTATTTGTATACTCAGAATCGTTTTTTGGTATTTAAATACTAAGTCTGATTGTAAGTTAATAATTGCTTCCGGATATAGAATTCTATACTTCAAACTAAAAAAATTATTTATGAAAAAAGCTCTCTATTTTTTCCTGGTCGCATTATTCGTGGTATCATGTCAGGGTCCTGTCGGACCGGAAGGGCCACAGGGGGGAACGAACACAAAGATTATTAATTTAGTGGCAGGCACAGGTGATTGGATTGAAACGTTAGATGGGAACCAACTAAACAGATTTTATTACTGCCATTTCTCAATGCCTGAAATTACATCTGATATATTCATGAATGGTTCAGTCAGTACGAATATAATAATTGATGCTGTTCAACAGCCTTTACCGACTGTCAGACATTATCAGAATTCAGATGGAACCTCGTGGACACAAACTATAGATTTTGATTATTCGGTTGGAGGTATCAATGTTTATGTTACTAATTCGGACTTTAAACCCAATCCTCCGGCAGCAATGAATTTTCGTACAGTGATAATGTGGTAGTGTATTAAATTCAAAAGTTTTTGAAAGGTGTTTGACATTAAAAATCAAACACCTTTTTTATTTCTTTACTTAAAACATCATTTATTCGATTACCTGTAGGATAAATGTAGTATTTTTGGCAAAAATATATTTAATTTGTATGAACCCGGAAACTCAACGATTTATTAAAGAGCATGAAAAGGATGACATTTTCTTTTTAAAATTACACTACAACAATGTTTCCAATGTTGATATCGATTTAGCGATCAGACAAATAACCGGAAAACAAAAGGTTAAAACAAAAGTTCCGCTGTTTTACACAACTGAAGATTTTTTATTTCCGGCTCAACTTTCGTTGGAACAATCATCTTCTGAAACTACAGCATGTTATAAATCCTCAATTAGTAACGGAAATTCATTGGTCGATCTAACCGGGGGTTTCGGGGTGGACTGCTACTTTATGTCCCGACAATTCAAACAGACAATTTATGTAGAACGTCAGGAAGATCTCTGTGGGTTAGCAATTTACAACTTCAAAATATTAGGCAGTAATACTATTAAAGTCATTCATTCTGAAACCGAAAAGTATTTGCTGGAAATGAATCATGCCGATTGGATATTTATAGATCCTGCCAGAAGAGGAAATGGGGGTAAAAAAGTAGTATTATTATCTGATTGTGAACCTGATATAAGTAAACTTTATCCACAATTGCTTGAAAGATCTACCCGGGTAATGATCAAATTATCACCCATGATGGATATTTCGGCAGCAATTCTTGATTTACCCAACACTGCTGAAATACACATAATCAGTGTCGAAAACGAATGCAAGGAAGTTTTGCTGATTCTGAATCAAGCAATGCAAAAGGACATTCAGGTAAAAACAATAAATTTCAGAAAAAACAAAGTGAATCAGACTTTTGAATATAATCTGAACGATGAATCAACATCTGAAGTCACTTTTGCTACTCATATTGACAAATACCTGTATGAACCCAACGCATCGATCATGAAAAGTGGTGCCTTTAAATTGACAGGAAACAGATTTCAAATTCATAAATTACATAAAAACACCCATTTATATACATCCAACGAACTCATTCCTGATTTTCCGGGGAGAGTATTTGAAGTGAAATATCAATGGGGAAATTCCAAAAAGGAACTTAAAGACTTGTCTATTAAAATACCTAAAGCAAATATCAGCACCCGGAATTATCCTGTCCCTGCAGATGAATTGCGTAAGAAATTAAAGATCAGGGATGGTGGTGATATTTATTTATTTGCCTGCACAATGTTTGATGACCGAAAAGTGATACTTGAAACAATTAAGCTGAACGAAACTTTACTTCTAAATGAGATAAAAGAATCAAATTAATTTCAATTGCACTCTTTTTCTTTCAACATCCACTTCCATTATCCGGACTTTTACATGTTGATGCACTGAAACAACTTCTGCCGGATTACTGATATAACGGTCAGCCATTTGTGATACATGCACCAACCCGTTTTCCTTGATCCCAATATCGACAAAAGCACCAAAATTAGTGATATTGGTCACTATTCCGGGTAATTCCATCCCTGTTCGCAAATCGGTAATCTTTTTCACATTGGGATCAAATTCAAAAACCTGAATTTCACTGCGTGGATCACGACCCGGCTTTTCAAGCTCCTGTAAAATATCATTTAGTGTCGGCAAACCAACAGCAGGAGTGATATATTTTTGTAAGTCAAGACTTTTCTTTAGGTCTTTATTTTGAATCAGGTCGCTGATATCCATTTTTAAATCTTTTGCCATTGATTCTACAATACCGTAACTCTCGGGATGGACCGCTGAATTATCCAATAAGTGGACGCTATCGGGTATTCTCAAAAAACCGGCGCATTGTTCAAATGTCTTAGCGCCCATTTTTGGAACCTTCATCAATTGTTTCCTACTCTTAAAGGCTCCGTTTTCAGTACGGTAATCAACAATATTCTGTGCCAGCTGAGGTCCTAGTCCTGAAATATAAATCAATAAATGTTTACTGGCGGTATTTAAATTCACGCCCACCCGGTTAACTGCATTTTCAACAGTTTGATCCAGTGCTTTTTTTAGTTGTGATTGATCCACATCATGTTGATATTGACCGACTCCAATAGATTTAGGATCAATTTTAACCAATTCGGCTAAAGGATCCATCAGTCTTCGCCCTATGGATACTGCTCCACGTACCGTTACATCATACTCAGGAAATTCATCCCTGGCAATTTTCGAAGCCGAATATATGGAAGCCCCGTTTTCACTAACCACAAAGAGTTTCACTTCACGGTCAAAACGGGTATTTTGAATAAATTGCTCCGTTTCACGTCCTGCTGTACCATTTCCAATAGCTACTGCCTGAATATCATATGCTTCTACCATCTTTTGAACTTTTCGCATGGCCTGTGAAGTATCATTTACAGGTGGATGTGGATAGATTGTTTCATTATGGAGCAAATTACCCTGTGCATCCAGGCATACTACTTTACAGCCTGTACGGAAACCCGGGTCAATACCCAGTACCCGTTTTTGTCCTAAAGGTGGTGAAAGTAACAATTGACGGAGATTTTCGGCAAACACACGAATGGCTTCAGTATCAGCTTTTGCCTTGCTTTCAGAAGCAAATTCAGTTTCAATACTTGGTTTCAACAACCGCTTATAGGCATCCGAAACAGCTTCACCAACTTGCTGAGATGATTCTTTTTCTCCTTTAACAAAGATTCTATCCAGTCTTTCAAGGCAATGATCATCTTCGGGTGAAATATTAACTCTTAAAAAGCCTTCCGTTTCTCCACGTCGCATGGCAAGCAATCTGTGCGAAGAACAACGGGCCAGTTTCTCACTCATTTCAAAAT
>Ga0302208_10000210_pt1 | contig 30126 bp, 33 predicted proteins | sample II_Fen_E2_3_FD_194577 | JGI IMG/M metagenome (GOLD analysis project Ga0302208, IMG submission 194577) | Peat permafrost microbial communities from Stordalen Mire near Abisko, Sweden - II_Fen_E2_3 | ecosystem: Environmental > Terrestrial > Soil > Wetlands > Permafrost | place: Sweden: Abisko...
ATGCTGGAATTTCCACAACACGGTGGCTTGCCTTAATGGCGTTCCTTAATCGGGTTAGATAATCTGCTATTGGATCTGTCATATTATTGTTTTAAATTGATCCCGATTTCCGGGACAATATTTAATATTTCTTTGTCTTTGGTAGTTGGTTGATTAAGTTGAGCGGTTGATTAAGTTGATTAAGTTGACCGGTTGTTTGGTTGTTAAACCAATTAACTGAATCAACTTACTTCACTTAATGAACTTATTTACTTACACCAAACATTACCAGCTTGCTTTTCTTACACCGGGGATTAAACCGTTGGATGCCATTTCGCGGAATTGAATACGTGAAACTCCAAACTGACGCATATATCCTTTAGGACGGCCTGTAATTTTGCAACGATTGTGCAAACGTACCGGTGAAGCGTTTTTTGGAATCGATTGAAGACCTTCGTAATTGCCTTCAGCGATAAATTTTGCACGTTTTTCAGCGTATTTAGCAACCATTTTGGCTCTTTTCACCTCACGGGCTTTCATTGATTCTTTTGCCATTGTATGTCTAAATTAGTTTTTTTTGAAAGGTAATCCGAATTCTTTCAACAAGGCAAAACCTTCTTCATCGGTGGTTGCTGTTGTCACAAAAGTGATGTTCATACCCAACAGACGGGTAATTCCTTCAATGTTGATTTCGGGGAAAATAATCTGTTCGGTGATCCCCAGGGTATAATTTCCGCGGCCATCAAATTTATTTTCAATTCCTCTAAAGTCACGGGTACGGGGTAAAGCCACGCGAACCAGTCTTTCCAGAAATTCATACATGCGATCTCCACGTAAGGTAACACGAACACCAATCGGCATTTTTTTACGTAACTTGAAGTTGGATATATCTTTCTTAGACATGGTAGCAACGGCTTTCTGACCGGTAATGGTGGTCATTTCGTTGATAGCCACTTCGATAATTTTCTTATCGGCAACGGCTATTCCCAATCCTTGATTCAGAACTATTTTTTCTAGTTTTGGAGCCTGCATAACAGAGCTGTAACCAAATTCTTTTTGTAAGATCGGAACGATACGTTCTCTGTAATCTTGTTTTAAACTTGCTGTATTCATTCTTAAATCTCTCCTCCTGATTTTTTAGAAAAACGAACTAATTTCCCTTCAGCATTCAATTTGCGTCCAACGCGAACAGGTTTCCCATTCTCAACCGGATTTAAATTTGAAATATGGATGGTAGCTTCCTTTTTGATTATTCCACCTTGAGGACTTTTCGCATTAGGCTTGGTGCTCTTTGACACCAAATTAACACCTTCTACGATAGCGCGTTTGTCTTTCACAAGAACTTCTAACACGCGACCGGTTTTGCCTTTGTCAACTCCGGTATTTACGTAAACTGTATCACCTTTTTTTATATGTAATTTGCTCATCACTAATTTATGTTTCGAAGATTAAAGCACTTCTGGTGCAAGTGATATGATTTTCATATTTGTGCTACGCAATTCGCGTGCTACAGGGCCGAAGATACGGCTACCCCGGATTTCACCTGCATTGTTTAGCAATACACAGGCATTATCATCGAAACGAATGTAAGATCCATCCTGACGGCGGATTTCTTTTTTCGTACGAACGATAACGGCTTTTGAAACAATACCTTTCTTGATGTCGCTCGAAGGGATAACACTCTTCACGGCAACAACAATAATATCGCCTAATGTAGCGTAACGTTTGCTGGTTCCTCCCAATACGCGTATACAGAGGCATGTTTTTGCTCCACTGTTGTCGGCGACTACGAGTCTTGATTCTTGTTGTATCATAATTACTTAACTCTTTCGATAATTTCGGTTAATCTCCATCTCTTTAATTTACTCAGCGGGCGGGTTTCCATAATGCGCACAGTGTCTCCAATGTTGCAGTCGTTTTTCTCGTCATGAGCGTGGTATTTCTTGGTCTTATTTACGAATTTTCCGTAAATAGGGTGTTTTTCTTTCCATTTAACAGCAATCGTTATGGTTTTATCCATTTTGTTGCTGAAAACAACACCTGTTCTTTCTTTTCTTAAATTTCTTGTTTCCATCAGGGGTCTGAATTTTATAGATTATTTTCTCTCTGACGTAACTCAGTAGCAAAACGGGCGATTGTTCTACGAACCTCTTTGATTTGCAATGGATTATCAAGTGGAGAAATGGCATGATTCAATTTCAAACGAACCAGGTGTCCTTTTTCAACATCCATGCGTTCTAGAATCTCCTTGTTATTTAATTCTTTAATTTCTCTTGTTTTCATTTTCCTTACACGATTACAGTAGTTGAATCATAATCCCGACGTACTACGAATTTGGTAGTTACGGGTAGTTTTTGAGCAGCTAAACGCAATGCTTCTTTAGCGATTTCAAAGGATACACCTTCCACTTCGAAGATCATACGACCTGGAGTAACTGGAGCCACGAAACCTTCGGGAGCACCTTTACCTTTACCCATACGTACTTCGGCTGGTTTCTTTGTAATTGGTTTATCCGGGAAAACTCGAATCCAGATTTGACCTTGTCTTTGCATATAACGGGTAACAGCAATACGGGCGGCTTCAATTTGACGACCGGTTAACCATTTTGATTCTAATGATTTTATTCCAAAAGATCCGAACGCCAACTGAGCACCTCTTTGGGCATTTCCTTTCATGCGCCCTTTCTGCTGTCTCCTGAACTTTGTTTTTTTAGGTTGTAACATAATATCTATATTTCCTTAAATCAAATTCATTTATAACAGTTAAATTTTTCTCTTTTTAAAACCACCTTTACCACCACGGTCATTACGATCTTTGCGATCTCCGCCACGGTCGTTGTTGTAACGATCGCCACCGCGGGATGCTTCCTTGGTTGCTGTAAAGTTTGGAGCTAAGTCTTTTTTACCATAGATCTCTCCACGGCAAATCCATACTTTGATTCCGATAATACCGACTTTTGTCATTGCTTCTGCATGCGCATAATCGATATCGGCTCTAAAGGTATGTAAAGGAGTTCTTCCTTCCTTATACATTTCCGAACGGGCCATCTCGGCACCATTCAACCTACCTGAACACTGAACCTTGATTCCTTCTGCTCCCATTCTCATGGTTGAAGCGATCGTCATTTTGGTGGCGCGACGGTAAGCGATTTTTCCTTCTACCTGACGGGCGATGTTGTTTGCAACAATCACGGCATCCAGTTCAGGACGTTTTATTTCGAAGATATTGATTTGAACTTCTTTATCAGTAATTTTCTTCAATTCTTCTTTCAGTTTATCAACTTCTTGTCCACCTTTTCCGATAATGATACCGGGACGGGCTGTACAAACAGTGATAGTAACCAGTTTCAGCGTACGTTCAATAACAATTCGCGAAATGCTTGCTTTTGCAAGACGGGCATTGAGATATTTTCTGATCTTGTGATCTTCCAGTAAGGTGTCACCATAATTGTTGCCACCATACCAGTTTGAATCCCATCCACGTATGATTCCTAAGCGGTTACTTATTGGATTTATTTTTTGTCCCATCTGGCAATTAAATTTTGTTATCGTTAGTATTCTTTGGCTCAACGGTACTCGTTGGTTCAACGGTAGCTTTCGAGTCAACGGTATTCTTTGAATCAACAAACAATGTTACGTGGTTTGAACGTTTGCGAACCCGGTAACCGCGTCCTTGTGGTGCGGTACGTAACCGTTTCAACATAGTAGCTGAATCCACTGAAATACCACTAACATATAAGTTTGCGTTGTCAGCTTTTTGCTCTGTTTTGGTTTCCCAATTGGCAATCGCTGATTTAAGCAGTTTTTCTAATCGTCCCGAAGCTTCTTTCGACGAGAACTTTAGTACGCTCAAGGCTTTGTTTACCTCCATGCCCCGAATCAAATCGGCAACAAGACGCATTTTGCGTGGTGAGGTAGGAACTCCGTTGAGCTTAGCAAAGTAAAGAGTCTTACTGGCTTCTTTTCTTTCTTCGGCTGATATTTTTTTTCTTGCACCCATTTTCTTGAAATGTTTATTTTTTTCTGATTTAAAATTTCAATGGATTATTTCTTCTTACCACCATGTCCGCGGAAGTTACGAGTTGGTGAAAATTCACCTAACTTGTGTCCTACCATATTTTCGGTTACATATACGGGGATAAACTTATTACCATTGTGAACTGCAATTGTGTGACCTACAAAATCAGGTGATATCATTGAAGCACGAGCCCATGTTTTGATAACGGTTTTTTTACCGCCTTCATTCATGGCTAAAACTTTCGTCTCAAGCTTCAAGTTGATGAATGGTCCTTTTTTTAATGAACGGCTCATATTATTTACTTAATTTTTCGATTATTTTTTCTTTCTTTCAATAATATATTGACTTGATTGCTTTTTCACGGAACGTGTTTTGAATCCCTTAGCTAACAAGCCTTTGCGTGAACGAGGGTGTCCTCCTGAAGCACGGCCTTCTCCACCACCCATCGGGTGATCTACCGGGTTCATAGCAACACCACGAACGCGTGGGCGACGTCCAAGCCAGCGTGTGCGACCTGCTTTTCCTGATCTTTCCAGAGCGTGGTCCGAATTTCCAACACTACCAATCGTAGCTTTACATGTTGAAAGAATTTTCCGAACTTCACCCGAAGGTAATTTGACAATTGCATATTTGTCCTCACGTGATGTAAGTTGTGCAAAGGTTCCTGCCGAACGTACCATCGCGGCACCTTGACCCGGGCGTAATTCAATGCTATGAATTATCGTACCCAGTGGAATGTTTAGCAATGGTAATGTATTGCCTACTTCAGGAGCTGCATCAGCGCCCGAAACGATTGTTTGACCAACCTGCAACCCATTAGGTGCAATTATGTAAGTTTTTTCTCCGTCAGCATAATAAAGCAATGCGATACGAGCCGAACGATTCGGATCATATTCGATTTCTTTAACAGTTGCGGGGACACCGTCTTTGTTACGTTTGAAGTCAATTACTCTATATTTCTTCTTGTGTCCGCCACCGAGGTAGCGCATGGTCATCTTACCATCGTGGTTACGACCTCCGGATTTTGATCCGCCTACAACAAGAGATTTCTCTGGTGCATTCGCAGTAATTGTGTCGAACGTACCAATAACCTTGTGTCTTTGCCCCGGTGTTGTGGGTCTTAGTTTACGTACAGCCATTTTTCTTATTAAATATTGCTATAAAAATCTATTTTTTCTCCATCTTTCACTGTAACGATCGCCTTTTTATAAGCCGATGAACTTCCGCTGATCACGCCGCCTTTGGTAAAACGACTCTTTTTCTTTGGTGCTACAATTAAGGTATTTACTTCATTTACAGTGACATCATACATAGCTTCAACAGCCTGTTTGATCTCAATCTTGTTGGCGCTTTTTTGAACTCTAAAGCCATAGCGATTCAGTTTGTCGCCCAGTTGAGTCATCTTTTCTGTAACGATTGGTTTTATGATAATTCCCATATTCTGTCTCCTTATGCTTTAAAAATTAGTTCTAATGCTGCAACCGATTCTTCAGTTAACACAAGTGTCTTAGCGTTAAGTACAGTATAAGTACTTAATTCAGACACTGTTACAACTTTCACGTTTGATAAATTACGAGCCGACAAATATACGTTTTTATTTGCGTCTGCTAAAATTATTAACGGCTTTTTATCAGCTACTTGTAAACTTTTTGCCATTGCTACAAAATCCTTTGTTTTTGGAGCGGCAAAATTCAAGTTTTCAACGACTGTAATCTCGTTGTTTTTTGCTTTATATGATAAAGCTGAGCGACGAGCCAGTTGTTTCACTTTCTTATTCAACTTCATGTTATAATCACGGGGAGTCGGACCGAACATACGACCACCACCCACACGAATACCAGATTTGATATCGCCCGGACGTGCACCGCCGCCGCCTTTTTGTTTTCCCAGTTTTCTGGTACTACCCGACAACTGGCTTCTGCCTTTTGACGAGTGAGTTCCCTGACGTTGATTGGCCATATAAAGTTTCACATCTAAATAAATAGCATGGTCATTTGGCTCAATACCGAAGATCGTATCGTTCAACGATACTTTTCTTCCTGTGTCTTCTCCTTTAATATTTACTATATTCAGTTCCATGGTTATTTATTAATGATTACGATTGAACCTTTAGCTCCTGGAACCGAACCTTTGATCATAATCAAATTATGTTCCGGAATTACTTTTATTATCTGTAAGTTTTGCATGGTGACTTTTTCGTCGCCCATGTGACCACCCATTCGCATTCCTTTGAATACACGGGATGGATACGAAGAAGCTCCCAATGAACCCGGGTGACGTTGACGGTCAGATTGACCGTGAGTGGCCTGTCCAACACCGCCGAAACCATGACGTTTTACAACTCCCTGGAATCCTTTACCTTTTGAAGTTCCTACCACGTCGACAAACGTGTCTGCTTCAAACATTTCACAAGTGATAGCATCACCCAATTTGATTTCGTTTTCGAATCCTTTGAACTCAACCAAGTGTCTCTGTGGCGCTACTCCGGCTGCTTTAAAACGACCTTGTTCCGCTTTGTTGGTGTGCTTGTCAGTTTTAACCTGAAAGCCTACCTGTATAGCTTCGTAACCGTCTGTTTCTACAGTTTTGATTTGAGTAACAACACAAGGACCTGCTTCGATAACGGTGCATGGTACATTTTTACCATCGGCACTGAAAACGGATGTCATTCCGATTTTTTTTCCTAATAATCCTGGCATTTCAATTGTTGTTTTTGATAGACCCCTAACCCCGAATGGGGGATCGGCCCTGTTTTTAATTAAATAATATTCTAAAAACTACACGTACTAAATCCCCCTTTAGGGGTTAGAGGTAGTCTTAAACTTTAATTTCTACTTCAACTCCGCTAGGCAATTCCAGTTTCATTAGAGCATCTACCGTTTTGCTGGTTGAGCTGTAAATGTCGATCAAACGTTTGTACGATGAAAGTTGGAATTGTTCACGTGATTTTTTATTCACAAAAGTTGAACGGTTCACGGTAAAAATACGGGTGTGTGTTGGTAATGGAATTGGTCCGCTTACTATGGCACCGGTAGCTTTTACTGTCTTTACAATCTTTTCGGCCGATTTATCAACCAGGTTGTGATCGTAAGATTTTAATTTGATTCTGATTTTTTGACTCATTGTCGTTTATGAAGTTAGTTATGTTAGTTGTATGAAATTGATTCCGGTTAAGAGTCATTCGCTAACCGCGAATCAATTTCAAGTATTCTATTTCATTTAAAATAGTAAATGAAAAAATAGTAAATTCTTATAGAAGTTCTACCTTACCCTTAGCATCGGCTACTACCACTTTCGCGATAGAATTCGTTACTTCAGCATAATGATCGAATTCCATTGACGATGTGGCGCGTCCTGAGCTGATCGTACGTAAAGCGGTTACATAGCCGAATGTTTCGGACAACGGAACTTTTGCTTTTACCACACGGGCTCCTGAACGGCTCGATTCCATTCCTTCAACCTGACCACGACGTTTGTTTAAATCGCCGATCACATCACCCATGTTTTCTTCCGGTGTTACCACTTCCATTTTCATGATTGGTTCCAACAGAACAGGACGTGCTTTGGCACAAGCGTTTTTATAAGCGATCTGAGCACAGATTTCGAATGATAACTGATCCGAATCCACTGCGTGGAATGATCCGTCTAGAACAGTCACTTTCAATGAATCCAACGGGAAGCCGGCCAATACACCATTCTTCATGGCAAGTCCGAAACCTTTCTGGATAGAAGGGATAAATTCTTTTGGAATGTTACCACCTTTCACTGAATCGACAAATTGTAAAGCACCTTCAAAATCTTTATCTTTTGGTTCAACTTTGACAATCATATCGGCAAACTTACCACGACCACCCGATTGTTTCTTATACGTTTCACGTATTGTCACAGCCTGGGTAATGGCTTCTTTATAGGATACCTGAGGACGACCCTGGTTACATTCTACTTTAAACTCACGACGTAAACGGTCGATAATGATTTCAAGGTGAAGTTCACCCATTCCACTAATGATCGTCTGACCCGATTGTTCTTCGGTATGAACGGTAAACGTTGGATCTTCTTCAGCCAGCTTGGATAATCCAATGCCTAATTTATCAAGATCTTTCTGAGTTTTAGGCTCAATAGAGATTCCGATAACCGGTTTAGGGAAATCCATAGATTCGATGGTAATCGGGTGAGCTTCGTCACACAATGTATCACCGGTACGGATATCTTTAAAACCTACTCCTGCACCAATATCACCGGCTGAAATCATGTCAACGGGATTTTGTTTGTTGGAGAACATTTGGAAGATACGTGAAATACGTTCTTTTTTGTCAGAACGGGTATTGTATACGTAAGATCCTGCTTCCAGTTTTCCTGAGTACACACGGAAGAAACACAAACGGCCAACATAAGGGTCGGTTGCAATCTTAAATGCTAATGCACACAAAGGCTCATTGGCATCCGGGTGGCGAACCACTTGTTTTTCAGGGTCACGTGGATCAAAACCGATTGTTTCGGGTGTATCCAACGGACTTGGAAGGTACGCACATACTGCATCAAGCATAGTTTGTACCCCTTTATTCTTGAAAGCCGAACCACAAATAACAGGATTGATTTCCATCGAAAGGGTTGCCTTACGAATAGCTACTTTGATTTCGTCTACAGTGATAGTGGTAGGATCGTCAAAATATTTTTCCATCAATACATCATCATATTCAGCTACAATTTCGAGCATTTTATCTCTCCATTCCTTAGCTTCTTCCAATAAGTCGGCTGGAATTTCTTCCACGTCATACTGGGCTCCCATGGTTTCATCATGCCAAAGGATCGCTTTCATCATCACTAAATCGATCACGCCTTTGAATTTTTCTTCAGCGCCGATTGGAATTTGAATAGGACATGGCTTAGCACCCAATACGTCCTTGATCTGACGCACTACATCGTAGAAGTCAGCTCCCGAACGGTCCATTTTGTTTACAAAACAGATACGGGGTACATTGTATTTATCAGCCTGACGCCATACGGTTTCAGATTGTGGTTCAACACCACCCACTGCACATAAAGTCATGACAGCACCATCCAAAATACGTAACGAACGTTCCACCTCAACTGTAAAGTCAACGTGTCCCGGAGTGTCTATCAGGTTAATTTTATATTTTTCACCCAGATAATCCCAAGAGGTTGTTGTAGCAGCCGAAGTGATAGTGATACCACGTTCTTGTTCTTGTTCCATCCAGTCCATGGTAGCAGCCCCATCATGTACTTCACCGATTTTGTGTGTCAAACCGGTGTAGAACAGGATACGCTCGGAAGTAGTTGTCTTTCCGGCGTCGATATGCGCCATGATACCGATGTTTCTATTATATGTTAAATCTCCTTTAGCCATTTGTTAACTACGATTTTCTTTTTAAATAATGTTGATTCAATTAAAATCTAAAGTGTGCAAACGCGCGGTTGGCTTCAGCCATACGGTGCATATCTTCCTTACGTTTGAAAGCACCACCCTGGTTATTGAATGCGTCAACAATCTCGGCAGCCAGTTTATCAGCCATCGAGCGTCCTCCGCGTTTGCGAGAGTACAATATAAGATTTTTCATTGAAATGGATTCCTTGCGATCTGCACGGATTTCTGTTGGGACCTGGAAAGTAGCACCACCTACACGACGGGATTTTACTTCTACAAGAGGAGTAATGTTTTCGAGGGCTTTTTTCCAAACTTCAAGTGGGGATTTTTCTTCGTTCGGAAGTTTAGCTTTCACTGTTTCGAGCGATGAATAAAAAATGTCGAAGGCAGTTGATTTCTTGCCATCATACATCAAGTGATTCACAAATTTTGTGACCATTGATTCATTGAAAACCGGATCAGGTAATACGACCCTCTTTTTTGGTTTCGATTTTCTCATTTTTACTTAAAATTTCCGTTTTTGTTTTTTGGTTGCTGTTAGTCTTACTTCAACGGCTCCTCCGAGCCATTTACTCAACCTTTCATCTGCTACCTAAAACTCAAACAAGTGTTTAAACTTGATTTTTGTTAGTTGTTTGAAAGGAATTTTGAATCGTTTGCGGTTGACCATCTGCTTACGTTGAAAAGCGTATCAACCCGATTTCAGTATTCTACTTATTTCTTTTTTGCACCTTTTGCTGGAGCTCCCTTAGCGGCCTGTCCTGGTTTTGGGCGTTTTGTTCCGTATTTCGAACGGCGTTGAGTACGGCCTGCGACGCCGGCTGTATCGAGAGTTCCACGAACCACGTGATAACGTACTCCCGGTAGGTCTTTTACACGACCACCGCGAACCATGACGATCGAGTGCTCCTGTAAGTTGTGTCCTTCACCAGGGATGTAGGCATTCACTTCTTTTTGGTTAGTCAAACGTACACGAGCTACTTTACGCATAGCCGAGTTCGGTTTTTTAGGAGTTGTAGTGTACACACGAACACAAACACCACGACGCTGTGGACATGAATCCAACGCAGGCGACTTGCTTTTGTCAATGAGTTCTGCTCTTCCTTTTCTAACTAATTGCTGAATTGTAGGCATTTTACTTTGTTTTTTTAAACTTTAATTGCTTTATTTCTATCCCTTTGATTTTTATCCAAAATGGGTTGCAAAGATAGACATAATATTTTAAACCACAATAGCCTCACCGCAAAAATTTTAATTTCTGTTGTTAAACATGTCTTTCCACGTCCAATTCGCCCGTCCGCCGCCCGAATCAGGGTTATCAATCATGTACTTAGTCTAACCCAACCGCTTCCCGAGAATTCAGTTTATACCTTTTTAGCCTCCTGTTTCCCTAATTGTGTAACCTTTCCCTCAACACGGACCTACACCTTATTTATTACTCCATTTTTTATGCTTCTCCCCTCATATATTAATACGGTCAATTTTCTGCCGACATCTTTCCTCTTACTCACCTCTCTCCTCACTTCTCACTCCTCAATTCTACCAATGGAGCTTGCGACATCCCGATTCTTCGGGACTACCAACTTCCTTCTCTTCTTTTCCACCCCTTCAGGGGCCGGGGGTTCTTCTCTTCATTCTTCCTATTTCTCTCCACCTAATGCTTTTCCTTCATTGGAAAATCTATGGGGGTTTCCTGGGTTTTGGTTGAGCGCTCAGAGGGCCGGGGCCCAACCAAGGCCCAACCAACCCCCTACCAACCCCCAACCAATGCCTAATCAATAGTGGACGTTTTCAGGTGAAAAACAGAGGGAAATTGGTTGATTGGTTCCGTGTTCCGTGTTCCAGGTTCCGCGTTCAACTTTTTGCTTGCTCCTCATTCCTCATTCCTCTCATTCCTCACCTCTCATTCCTCACTTCTTGCCTTCACCTCTCACCTCTATTTAATTAAAATGTAAATTAAGCAAATAAATACACTGTTAATTAAAAGAATGTCATTATATTTGAGCGGAATTTAAAGGAAAGAAACATTTGGATATTCTTTATGAAGAGAAGATAGTATTTTGCTTGCAATTTTAGTAATTCTGTTTGTGAAGTAGCAGCGGGTGAGGGTGGAAAATACCGGGAAGTATGATATGGAGGATTCCTTATATTTAGGGATTAAAATGGTTTGATCATGGGTGGAAAGTGAAGTTGAAAATGGAATAGATTTAAGCAAGAAAATAAGGCTTAATAATAGAGATTTAATAACGCAAATACAAAAGTTTTTATAAGGACACATGGGTAACGATTAAAAGATTATATTGAAAATTGACAGGTAACGGTTAAATTTAAGTGCATACAGATAAAAAAATATGTTGAATCTAAAACAGATTTCTAATAAGATAGTTATTGTTTCAATACTAATAATCAGTTGTTATTCATGCAATAAGTATGAAAAGAGAGAAATTTTATTTGCAGAAAATCTACACCGTGATTTTTTGGGGGATTCTGTATCAGAGAAATTGTATTTGTTTTCTGATAGCATCTATATATTTACAAGAACATTTAAATCTACCGAAAATAACGATATAGAACAACGAAAAGGAAAATTTATTATTCTGAACGACACGATTCACTTTAGCAGAAACTTATTTAAAGATATAAAAAGTAAAATTGCAATCATAAAAGATAATTATATTGAGATTATCGACGAAGATCGTTATAAAATCAAAGTTGTAAGAACAGAATTACCTGACATCATCCATTTTGACAGTAAGAAGTTTAATAACTATGCGTTATTTTCATATTGTCAATCTATTGATTCTTCATTATTTAAAAATTCTAAACCTTATAATTTAGACAACAGTGAATTAACTCAAATTGATAGTTTGTTAGTTTACTGCATGTCGAAGGATCCTCAATTAAAGACCAAAAATAATAGCAACTATTATAAACAATGCATCGCAACTATAAATTTGAATAAAGAGATAGTTGTATGGATAAATTGTATTTGTAATAAATCTGTTTTTAATATCGGCGAAGAATTTAAGCTTCAGATAGCTGGAAAGGTCAATGATGGAGGAACTTGTTTTTTTAAACTAAAAATGAATTTGACGAAAAGAATATACTTCGATTTGCGAATTAACGGAGATGCGTGATTTAAATAAACAATGAAGACTTATTGAGAATGGCGACTCAAAATTTACATACTGTAATTGAGTAATTATGTGCCCATTATTATTAATGGTACAGATAATCACCAACATGCATTGTTCATTATATCTTAAGGCATTTTGCTGTCCGGCTAAATGGAAGAAATAAAAACCAATAGTAGCAGATGGATCAAGACGCTATAACCCCATTATCGCAAATTTGCATGGTAAGGCCAATATGCAGGTTATTCTATCTGTCATTATCAGGAACCGACAATAATAAATAGTCCAGTCGTTAAGCGACAGTATTAAAAATAAAAAGAGAAACAAGTGATGACAGATGTTGACTGTCTTTTAAAAGAAGAAAACGAGAATTTATACCATAAGAATTAAAAATAAAATTATAAAAAACTTCGTGAACTAAGATTTGGTAAATTATAACGGAATTAATTCAAATCAACTCAATGAAAAAATTTGGTGATTTTCTTTTGGCTATTTTAGCGACAACAGTGATATTTATGTATTTCCTATATTATAACGAAATTTCATTGTTTTTATTTCCTGACAACAAAGACAGAGTTGGGGAACTTACCAAACTACTTCTAAGCATATTAGGAGGCATTTGAATATTTTACGGACTTATAATTTCTAGTAGAAGAGCCTTAATTACTGAAAAGAGTGTAGACAAACAAGGTGAACAAATAGAATTAGCCAGAAAATCTCAAATCGATGAAAGATTTAAAAATGCAATTGAACATTTAGGTAATAATAAAGAGCCTATTATTCTTGGTGGTGTTTCTGAATTGGTACAAATAGCAAAAGAAGATAGAGAAAAGTATGCTGAAGTAGTATTTAATATTTTGTGTAGCTATATAAGGAGTGAAACTAATATCTACACTAAAGCTGCTAGTGATTTTAACTCGACAGTTATCAGAACCATAATCAACTATTTATTTATAATAGATTCAAAAAATCCATTCAAAGGACTCAATGCAGATTTATCAAGTTCAAACTTATCTGGTCAAAATCTTGATTTTTGTGATTTTACAGGTGCTAATTTTAGTTTCACCTATTTAGGTAGCATCTCAAATAGTATTCTTGATGATTGTGAACTTGGGAAAGCTGAAATAAGGACTTCTTTTTTTAGAAATAACAGTTTATATGGCGTAAAATTACACCAAACGTCATTTTCAATGGTTGAATTTAAAGATAAAGAATTTAAAGGTAAAACACAAAACGAAAAAAACGAGCTAATAGCAGCCAACTTTATTCATTGTAAATTTTATAATGTTTCTTTTGATGATAGGGATTTATTTGAATCAAATTTTATTTGTTGTATTTTTCGAAATTGCACATTCAAGAATTCTGCTATTATTGAATCAAAATTTTTACTTTCAAATTTAAGTAATTGTGATTTTACTAATATAAACTTATTTAAATCTGTAGATTTTAGTGGTTCTGTGTTTAATAACATCGTATTTAACAACTTTATCTCAGAATGTATCTTCAAAGGTTGTAGAATTGATAAACCTGAAGAAATATTTATAATGATTGACAAATACATCGATAAAAGCTTAACTATAAATACTAAGATAGATGATTCATTCTCACCTAATACTATTTTTGAGAAATGTAATTTCACGAAATTTAAACTTTCAGATGTTAATGAAATAAAGGAATTTATGAAAAAACTCGAAGAAATAAGAGAGTTACCATTAAATAAATCTAAAAGCATTGAACAACAAGACATTGTGTAAACTTACTAACAACGACCGCCTTCAAGTCTATGTACAGTAATTGGTAGTTTTATGTGCAATATGCATTTATTACTCCTGCATTTACTTTGTGTAATTGTCTGAATCAGAATTTACAGAATTATTTAATTTACAAAATAAGAAAATAAATTCATTATGGAAAAAGACGAATTGACATTTAAGATTATTGGATGTGCTATGAAAGTACATTCAACGTTAGGGAATGGTTTTACTCATGTAGAGTTTATTTTTTAAAGGTATTCGTGAAGCTACGCAATTCAGGAAGTAATTTATCAACGTTGTTTGGCAATAGAGCTCCAACGTGCAGGATTAGAGTTTGCCAGAGAAGTAGAACATGCGATTTACTATGAAGGAAATCATGTTGGTACACGTAGGACAGATTTTGTAGTTGAGAACAAAGTAATTGTTGAATTAAAAGCATTGAATCATCTGGAAGATGTACATTGGCGCAAGCAAAAAACTATGTGGTAGCCTATAAATTTGAAAAAGGGTTATTGATAAACTTTGGGGCAATGAGCTTACAGTATAAACTGATCATTCATCCTACTCTTAATTCTGAAAATTCTAAAATTCAGTAAAACCTGTCCGTCTACTGACGGATTCTGATTCAGACAGAATATGGGCATTATTGGCTGATGGGCATTTAGCAGGTATTCCAATCAAAACAATAAGTGGAATACAGTAAATCAGACCAGTCTACTTATTACCGGATTATGGAATAAAGGAAATAAGGTTGGGTTCAGGGAGCGTAGGTTTTCTACGAAGGTTGAGAAAAGAGAAAAATAAGGTTTTAAAGAAAACGGGGATTTCTGTTGAAGGGATATTCGGGGATATCGGAATTAGCAGGGTTATTGGGGATTGATCCAGCATTCATTTTGTCGCAGGGAGAAAGTGAACGGTCCTGTAAATGGAACATTCCGGATATGGTGTATAACGAAGGCTCATAAACTAAGTAGTTACGGGTAATTGTAAAAAAATAGATATCAGAATTTTATTACTTCCAGGCAGAAGAAAATTATAGAGACCTAAAATAGAAAAGTGATATGAATAAGGAAATAGAGGAAGTAAAAAAGAAAAAAGAATTTTATCTGGGAATCGTAATTTTATTCTCTACTGGATATTTTTTTTCACTTTTTATTCTTCCTGAATCTGAAACTGGAAAAAATATTGCTTCTTTAGTAAGCGATTTTCTGGCATATTCATTAACGATATTAGCCACTTTCTGGTTACAAAGACAAATTATGATTTTCGCTGTATTTCTGGAGTTTTTTTATTTCAATCTCAAACTTCTAAAAAACCCAATTTTAATTAGGGTTGACTATTTCTATACATACAATTTCTATTTAATTGCAACTGGACTCTTAATCCTATCTGCATTAATATTATTTGTCAGTTTATGGACTAATGTACCTATTAAATTTATACGAAAAGAATTCAAATTAAAAGAATATAACATTGTAATTCCAGTCATTGTGTTTACCCTTTTAATTCAGATAATTGCAAGACTTGTCTAGCGCGCGTCTGAGCGAAGCGGAGACTTCCCGAAAAAAACGGGACAAGTGTGCTGATTACCCGAAAAGTTTATAACTTTGTAATTTAACTAGTTGAAAACTGTACTGGTTTTCAGTCCATGTTACCGCTTCGCTCAAACTATTCAGCATGTAACAATAAATAGGCCCAGAGGAGAATGATGCTGTAAATGGCCAGATTACGAAATAAAAGAGAATAAGGTTGGGTTCAGGGGGTATTGGTTATCAACGAAGGGTGAAAAAGGGGAAAAATAAGGTTTTAAAGAAAAACGGAATTCCTGTTGATTGTATAATAGAAGGGAAGTCGGGGTTGTCACAAATTACTCCCGGATTTACGTTGTGGTAATTGTCTGAATCAGAATTTACAGAATTATTTAATTTACAAAATAAGAAAATAAATTCATTATGGAAAAAGACGAATTGACTTTTAAGATGATTGGATGTGCTATGAAAGTACATTCAACGTTAGGGAATGGTTTCCAGGAAGTAATTTATCAACGTTGTCTGGCAATAGAGCTCCAACGTGCAGGATTAGAGTTTGCCAGAGAAGTAGAACATGCGATTTACTATGAAGGAAATCATGTTGGTACACGTAGGGCAGATTTTGTAGTTGAGAACAAAGTAATTGTTGAATTAAAAGCATTGAATCATCTGGAAGATGTACATTTGGCACAAGCAAAAAACTATGTGGTAGCCTATAAATTTGAAAGGGGTTATTAACAAACTTTGGGGCAGCAAGCTTACAGTATAAACTGATCATTCATCCTACTCTTAATTCTGAAAATTCTAAAATTCAGTAAAACCTGTCCGTCTACTGACGGATTCTGATTCAGACAGTTTATATGCATTATCTGGCTGATGGGCATTTAACAGGTATTCCACTCAAGACAATGAGTGGGATTCCTGAAACAAGACCTGGCTGCTGATTGCCGGATTCCGAAATAAAGGAGAATAAGGTTGAGTTCAGGGGGGTGCAGGTTTTCTACGAAGGTTGAAAAAAGTGAAAATAAGATTTAAAAAAAACAAAAAACGGAAGCATGAATTTCTTCAGCAGCAACCGGGAATAAGAGGATGCAAACATAATACATTCATTTGAAATAAGTTTCACTGTCCTTCCGTAGGTGTGGTTAAAGCAATATAACAGTAACACCGGAAGTTTGGTTTCACTTACATACCACTGATTCTTGCACATTTAATGATCATATCCGGGAGAACGGGAAATAATATTCTGTGATAGTTAATGAATATTTGAAATGTAATAAATCAGAAAAAACACAACATATCCTTTTAGGAAGTATGACAATTAATATGTATGAAAGAACCTGTATTATCAACATATAGAATTTTAAAAGAAAAAGCTTGTAATGCTGACATTAATGAGAGTTGGGCAGAATGGGCAATAGAAATGATGCAAGTAGGTTATGAAGCTATCAGTCTTTATCAACTTGCAGGAATTTCAAAACCCTTTAATCAATTTGAACTCCAGGACTTGACAAAGGAAGTATTGGAAGACTTAAAACTTGACTATTCAGACAAAAGAAAAACTACAAAAAATTATGTTTATTATTTAATCAATTCAAACATAAATAAACCAGACAATTATTTTGGAATATTGAAAGAATTAACAGAGATTTACTATGAGCTTGATATGGACAGAGAATTTCAAAATTTCTCACTTCTATATTGGGCAAAAGATGACTTAATATATGAAAACTATCAACATTATTGGGAGGGTGCAAATCGTTCAAATATAGACAAAATAATTAAAGAGCAATTTGAAATTTACATTACTGAATTTGACAACAAAAAACAAAAACCGAACGTCTAATACACATTAATTTCATTATCTGTCTGAGGTGCTTTTAGCAAGTTTTCCATTCAAGACATTGATTGTGATTCCTTAATCCAGATAAGGCTTCTTATTGCCGGATTATGAAATAAGGGAAAATAAGGTTGGGTTCAGGGGGTCGCAGGTTTTCTACGAAGGTTGAAAAGGGAAAAAATAAGGTTTTAAAGAAAAACATATTCCTGTTGAGTGGATATTCTGGGATATCGGGGTTATCGGGGATATTGGGGATTGCTCCCTCAAATGAAATATCCCGGGTATGGAAGCGTCAGCCGTTTATGAAAAAGGATCAGGTTGTAAGTTGACAGATTGAAATCCAACGTAATGCTAAAATATAAATTATAAAAATGAAAAAAATGAAATGCCTTTACTGTTTTCTAATCACGTTGATCTTGTTTTCCTGTAAAGACAACAGCACTGTTGAAAAAGATGCTCCACTGGTGGTTAGCAGTACAACTCTTACTCTAAGTAAGGATAAACCCTATGCCGAAATTACGGTTATAAAGGGTGCCGGTAAATATAGCGCCAGCAGCTCAAACGAGGCGGTTGCTCAGTATGTACTGACTGACAATAAGCTATATATTACAGGTTACAATATTGGCAATGCAATTATCACATTGACAGACAAGGATAAAAACAAGGTAGAAATCAAGGTCACTATCGATGAATTTATAGCCAGGGTATATCCTGTAACAAATTTAGTATTTGTTAAAACAGGCGATACCAAAATTATAACGAATACTGATCCTAATCCGCTGTATTCGCTTATGGATACAGCATCGGTCATCCAGATAGGTGGAACTGCAAACAATCTGCAAATTACGGGTCAAAAGAAAGGACAAGCTTATTTATATTATCTGAAAGACTACTGGCCTACTGTGATCTACAATATTCAGGTGGTAGATCATTACCTGTTTACTGTATCGCCCACAACGGATGTGCTACGACTGGCAGTAGGAGCTGAATCAGAATATACTATTTTATCCGGCTGTGGCAACTATACACTAACTATTTCGAACACGAATGCCCTGTCAGCTGAACTTCGTGTATGGCCTGTCGATCCTGTAGGTATTCAAAATAATCCCCGGGTTGTGCACATTAAAGCCCTTCAGAAAGGCAGTTCGGAACTCAACATAACGAATGTTGAAACCTCTGAAGTGAAAACCCTGATTGTTACTATAGGGTAAGATTAAACTGGTCTAGCGCACGTCTGAGCGAAGTGGAGACTTGTGTAGCTAACCCGAAGCTTATAACTTGAGATTTAAAAATATTACCTGAATTGCTTGTTCGAACTTCAAGCATGATCATTCGTACAATTAAATAGGTTTGTTTATCTGAAGGGTCGGGGTTTTGTATGCTGTCCGGAGCAATATCAATATAATAGTGGGTTGGATTTTGCGGGTGAGAAAGGGATCGTTGATATAAAATCGTCCTAAGAAATAATCAGTTATAGACTGCCTTGGTTTTGATTTCACTTGTCCCGATTTTTCTTCGGGAAGTCTCCACTTCGCACAGAACTCTTGAACTATCCACATACTGCAAATGGTCAGACCTGGACGAGAAAGAGAGATTAGTTTTAAAACTTAGTCAAAAAAGGACATTTTTAATAACTTCGACTTTTTATTAATTTTGTCCAATTAAATTTGGTTTCATTTATCAAAGTACAATTTAAAGACTCAAATACATGCCCGAACAACAAAACATAGAATACAAACAAAGTTGGCACGATGACTACCTGAAATGGGTCTGCGGTTTTGCAAATGCACAAGGTGGTGTGATTTTTATAGGTAAAGATGATCAGGGAAATATTGTTGGAGTTAATGATTATAAAAGATTGATGGATGATATACCCAACAAGGTTAGAAATGCTATGGGTATTACAGTTGAAGTAAATTTGCACCAAGAAAGCGAAAATTATATTATTGAAATCATAACAAACTCCTACTCTGTTCCTATTTCATTAAGAGGTAGGTATTATTTTAGAAGTGGAAGTACAAAGCAAGAATTAACAGGAGCATCATTAAATGAGTTCTTATTGAAAAAATCGGGCAAGACCTGGGACGATGTGATTGAACCAAGAGCAAGATTTGAAGATATTAATGAGAAATCGGTAACAACATTTTTAAATGCTTCCGAAAACGCCGGTCGTTTGCCAGAAAATGAAGGTTTACCATTGCCTGAATTATTTGAAAAACTTAGACTTACCGAAAATGGAAAACTTAAACGTGCAGCAATAATACTTTTCGGGAAAGAACCTGCTAAGTTCTACCCAAATACTTTTGTGAAAATTGGACGATTTGGGAAAGATGATATCGATTTAAAATTTCAAGAAACCGAAGAAGGAAATTTAATTGTATTACTTCAAGCTGTTTTAAATCAACTAAATCATAAGTTTTTAACCCGGCAGATTGAATTTGAAGGTATGCACCGTATAGAGAAAGGAGAATATCCTGTACCAGCAATTCGTGAAATGCTTTTAAATGCATTGATTCATAGGAATTACATGGGAGCACCAATTCAAATACGAGTTTATGACGATAAAATCAGCATTTGGAATGAAGGAACTCTACCCAACGGTTTGACTTTGGATGCACTGAAACGTTCACATTCATCACTTCCAAGAAACCCAATAATTGCAGATGTGAGTTTTAAAGGAGGATATATTGATTCTTGGGGCAGAGGAACTATAAAAATCTTAGATACTTGCAAACAAGCAGAATTGCCCGAGCCTGAAATGAAGGAACAAGATGGAGGATTAATGATTACTCTTTTTAAAAATAATTTATCTGAAGATAAATTAATAAAACTTGGACTTAATAACCGTCAACTTAAAGCCGTAAATTTTGTTATTGAAAAAGGCAAAATTACAAATAAAAAGTATCAAGAAATAAATTTATGTTCAAGAAATACGGCATCTAACGATTTAACTCAACTAGTTGAATTAAAAATATTTGAAGCAAGTGGACTAAAGGGGGCAGGTGCTTACTATCAGTTAAAGTGAATTGCACATTTATTGCACAAATTGCACATTAATTGAACCAAAACAATATAGTATAGTTAGATTTAAATAAAATCATCTTCTATTTCGTCCGAGTTTGTAAATTTGCAATCGGTGGATAACCTTGTCTAGCGCAAGTCTGAGCGAAGCGGAGACTTGAACTATTCAGCATGGAACATTAAATTGGCATGGAGGAAAATAAGGAAACTGATTCCCTGATTATGGAATAAAGGAGAATAAGGTTGTGTCAGGGGGTGCAGGTTTTATACGAAGGTTGAGAAAGGGGAAAAATAAGTTTTTAAAGAAAAAAAATATTCCTGTTGATTGGATATTCGGGGGCTATCGGGGTTATTGATATTTCTCCAGCATTCACTTTGTCGCAGGGTGACAGTGACAGCTCCCACAATTGGTATATTCAGGGTATCGGGGATATAAATGCCCATAATCCGGTCGTTCGGTGCAGTTTTAAAAATGAACCCATATTGTCATCTCTGTAGAAATGTCTATCTTTGATACTATCAAATGATACTATCACAACTCAAAGAGGTTGAAACCACCGTATGAAATAACAAGTGAGATTTTATAACTGACTTCCCCTTTTTCTGAAAAAACAGGCGGAATCAAACCGGCAAAGCGAATTAAATCCTTCCTGAATTACAAACAGAATATAGCCGATTCAATTATCACTTGAAATTGAAGGAAATATGCTAACTTCTGAGCAGATTACCGATTTGATAAATAATAAGAGTTCTCGCTCCTCAAAAAAAATCATCGATGTAAAAAATGCTATTGAACCATATCAAAGCTTCCTGTATTGAAGTCTTATGATGTAGTTTTTTTGTGTCGTGCTCACGGTATATGAATGATAATGCATGTAATTCGGTTATCCCGAAAGCTATCTGAAAGGAGAAGCGCAATTATAAAAATAAAAAATTCTCTGAGTAAAAAGAGCTACCGACTTTAAAAGTGGTATTTGAAAATCTGCGACTTATGGGATCGTTATCAAAAATTAGTTGGAGAAAGAGTATAAATTTAAAGCAGTAGGATGAACAATAACAAACTTGGCGAAAAGCCGCATTATCAGATATTAGACGGACTTCGGGGCGTAGCTGCTATTATCGTGGTATTCTTTCACCTTGCCGAGCCTCTTGCCGGCAGTCGTTTTGAGAATGTTGTCAATCATGGTTATCTGGCAGTTGATTTTTTCTTTCTTCTATCGGGATTTGTAATTGGTTATGCGTACGACGACCGATGGGGTAAATTAACCATCGGCGGCTTTCTTCGACGCAGGTTCGAGCGGTTGCAACCACTCGTTGTACTGGGCATGACGCTGGGAGCCATAGGCTTTTACTTTACCGATTCAACCATTTGGCCACTGATTCATACCGTTCCGGTATGGAAGCTGATCGTGGTTATGCTCATAGGTTATACGGTTCTACCCATACCACTTTCCATGGATATACGCGGCTGGCAAGAAATGCATCCTCTCAATAGCGTTGGCTGGTCATTATTTTTCGAGTATATAGCCAACATTCTTTATGCACTGGGTATCCGGAAGCTATCGAATAAGGCATTGGCTTGTTTTGTTGCACTGGCTGCAGCATTGCTTTTGCATTTTGCCCTTACGAACCCGAACGGTGATGTTGCCGGCGGCTGGACACTAAATGCCGCACACATGCGCATTGGGATCACACGTACTTTATTCCCGTTCTTTGCCGGTTTGCTTTTATCGAGGGTATCGCGGATTCGCTATATTAAAAATGCGTTCTTATGGTGCAGCCTGTTGGTTGCTGTGGTGTTGCTGATGCCAAGAATAGGCGGTACAGAACACCTTTGGATGAATGGTTTGTACGAAGCTTTTTGCATCATCATCATCTTTCCACTCATCGTATATATCGGTGCCGGTGGTGTGGTGCATAACCAGACGGAAGATAAAATTTGTAAGTTCCTCGGCAATCTTTCATACCCGTTATACATGACACATTATGTGCTGGTCTATTTTTATGTGGCATGGGTAAGCAATCACCCCGGCATTACTTTAGGACAGGCTTTACCAACTGCACTGCTCACATTTTCAGGAGCTATCGTATTGGCTTATGGAAGTTTAAAGTTGTACGATCTACCGGTAAGAGCCTGGCTGCGAAAAAAGCTGAAGTAGTGAAAAGGAAAGTATATTAGTTACTTTGGTCTGGCGTTGAGCGAAGCGGGGACTTCATTAAAAAACGTGACGAGTTTGCTGATAATCAAAAAATTATAACGCTGTAATTCTTTCAGTTGGAAATGGTACATATGGTTTAATCCGTATGTACCATTTCCATTAAATAGACTTCAAGGAGAAGGGGGCTGCTAATTGCCGGATTACGAAACAAAGGAGAATAAGGTTGGGTTCAGGGGATAGCAGGTTATCTACGAAGGTTGAGAAAGGGGGAAAATAAGGTTTTAAAAAAACCGGGTATTTCTGTTGATTGGATATTCGGGGGTTATCGAGACTATCGAAGTTCTCGTGAACGCTCCTGCATATGGAACACCGGGTATCAGGAGCACCCAATGCAAATACACCCGGTCGTAATATGCAATTTCCGCAGATTGTACCAACCCAAAACATGCTGCAGAAAATGAACAGATAAAACACGAAATTTGTTACAACCGTAAGAAATAAGATTTAACGTTATTGACTAAAATCAACCGGTAATAAATTGCTTACAATTAAATTAAACGACGATGAGAAATTTAATATTCTTTATGCATACTTCCCTTGACGGTTTTGTGGCAGGACTGAACGGAGAAATGGACTGGATACGTATAGACGATGAAATGTTTGACTTTGTAGCCACAATGACAGACAATGCCGACACGGCGCTGTATGGACGGGTAACGTATGAAATGATGCAGAGTTACTGGCCCATTGCCGGCGAACAACCGAACGCATCTAAGCACGACAAAGAACATTCGGCCTGGTATAAAAAGGTTTCAAAAGTTGTATTATCGAAGACTATCAGCGATAAAGGTCTTATCAACACCCGGGTTATTGGCGACCGACTTGCAGAGAACATAACTGAAATAAAAGAACAGGACGGGAAAAACATTCTGATTTTCGGTAGTCCGACTGCCTCAATTTCCCTTCTTAATGCCGGATTAATTGACGAGTTCTGGCTTTTTGTGAATCCAATACTACTTGGTCACGGCATTCCGTTATACAAAGGTGTGACCGGAACGACTCAACTGAAACTTAAAGAATCGAAAACATTTACGTGCGGAGTCATTGCACTGCACTACGAAACAAATCGCAATTGATGGACAGTTACGACAGACAAAAGATAATTCGCAGCGGACAGACACAACAACGAATGACGAAAGGGATACTTATAAAACACATTCGTATGTTTATTATTGGTTGACGTGTATTGAGCAGGTATTCATGTTGCCACAGGGAGACACTGAATGCTCCTGCACTTGGAAAATCCCGAATACCGGGGATCGCTGGTATACATAATTGGTCGTTGAATGTTATTAAAAATCAGGAACTATGTTTACAGTAGAACAAATTGAGCTAGCTCACGAAAAAGTGAAATCGGGAGCAGACTTTCCTAGATACATTCAGGAAATTAAACAAATGGGTGTAACGGCATTTAAAACGTGGGTAAATGACAGCCACACTGAATATTTTGGCAAGAATGATTATCAGACTAAATCCCTGCCACAATATGACGAACTGACAATTGCCGATAGTAGTAATAGCGAAAAGTTCATTCAGTATCTGAAGAATCACCAGCTCGGGGAAACAAACTATTTTACATTTTGCAGGCAATGTGCAGAGACAGGAATTGAAAAGTGGGTTGTTTCTCTTGACAAAATGACTTGTACCTATTACGACAAAGTAGGAAACAAAATTTTGGAAGAGCAAATTCCGCAATAAATATTGCCTGCAACATCGATTTGGCAAAAGCGGGACAGAAGCTCAAACTTCAGTCCCGCTTTTGTGGTTTAATTAAAATTAAATATATTTGCAAAATATTCTGATATTTCGAACAGTAAAATTGAACAACTTTACGACCGCCTGATATACGATATGTCCTTAATTGGCTGACACACATTTCGGGGGAAACAAAAGAGACAGAAGATTCATGGATTTACACAGTAACAATTTAATTAAGCAATCGCAATTATTTAACGATATATTTGTAAATTTACAAAGCTTTATTATTCAGCACATTTGCAACTATTAATTATTAATTTTTAATTACTTATACTGTTATGGCGACAATTTTAAAATCAGAAAAAAGAGAATTTAAAGAGGATGCAAATAAGATTGACAATTTCAGAATTCTCTCAGACATTTCGAGACTGACAAATGGAATTAAACCTGAGCATTTAAATTTTGACTTGAGGCAATTAAATCCGGAACAGTATTCAGCACCTTATCATTTTCACAGATATGCAGAGGAATTATTTATGATTGTTTCAGGTTCAGCGACTTTAAGAACTCCAACCGGATTAGACATTGTAAACACAGGTGATTTGATGTTTTTCGGGATTGGCGAAACAGGTGCTCACCAACTATTCAATCACACGACTGAACCATGTGTGTTCTTAGATATCCGAACTTATATCGGATACGATGTTGCTGAATATCCGGACTCTAACAAGATATTTCTTGCACCTTCACGGGAGATTTTCAAGAAAGACACAATAGTGAACTATTTTGAAGGAGAAGAAAACGTGAAAGAGAAATGGGAACAATTGAAAAATAATAACAAGTGATTTACCAGAATCTACGAGCGAAAACTCACATTATAAATCAGTATTGGACGAAGTAACGGGTTTGTTGCACCTGTACGTACTTTGTTGAATCTCATCATTAGATTGCATGTAACCCGAACAATGAATTAAAGCACCAAATGTGTATAATCAGCATGGTTGGTTGTAAGTTATGGAACAAATCAGTTTTAAAATATAAAAAACAAGTATATGAAGAACCTCTTTACTAAAGTATTTATTGTATTAGCATTGGCATTGGCAACATTAAGTTGTACTTCTAAAAAACAAACCAGTGGGATCAATCCGGATAAAGTATTCTCTGATTTTGAGAGTGTTTTTTTAGATGCCTACTGGAAGCAATATCCATCTGCTTCAATAAGTGCAGGATATGGTAAGTATTATGATAAGCTGGATATCCCCGACAGCACATCGTTTGCTGAGAATATTTCATTCTCAAAACAATGGATGGACTCCCTCAACGAAACAAATGTAGATCAACTAAATACTGAAAACCAAATAAGTTTCAAAATAATCAAAAACCGGTTGGAAAGTGATAGTTGGTATCTGTCAGTTTTTAAACAACAGGAGTGGGATGCTTCGATTTATAATGTAGCCTATGATTGTGATAATATTATTAACCAGGCATATGCTCCTCTCAACGAAAGACTTAAAATTCTCGCACGACATTTAGAACATGTTGATCAATATTATAGCGAAGCCCTGAAATCATTACATAAACCGACAAGAGAACACATTGCACTGGCAATAGGGCAAAACACAGGTGGGCTTTCAGTATTTGGAAAAGCGCTGACCGACTCAATCAATGCATCACACTTAACGAGTACCGAAAAGACAGCGTTACAAAAAAACATCGACAAAACAGTCAGGGCTATTCATGGTTATGTGGAAGGATTGAAAACAATAAATGCAGCCAAAAATTATGAGTTCCGCGATTTCAGAATCGGGAAGAAACTCTATACTGAAAAATTCGGCTATGACCTGGCTACCGACTTTACCCCTGATCAGGTGTATAAAAAAGCGATAGACGATAAAAAGATGGTTACTAAAAAGATGTATCAGATTTCAACCGGCGTATGGGATAAATATTATAAAAACCAACCCCGGCCAAAAGACACCCTGCAAGTGATACAACAGGTACTGAATAAAATACAAATGCAACACGTCCGGCCTTCTGAATATTATGGTTATCTCACCCAACAGGTACATTTGTTGAAAAAATTTATTGTTGAGAAAAAATTATTTGAATTTGACACCATCAATCCTCCGGTAAAAATCAGGTTAATGCCTGAATATGCAAGAGGTTTTTCATTGGCAAGTGCTGATTTCACACCTCCCTACCAAAAAAAGGGAACAACCTATTTTAATATAGACGATCTGACCCTGTATGACCCTCAAAAGGCCGAAAGTGCCTTAAGAGAATATAATAATTACAGTTCTCAGATATTAGCCATTCATGAAGCCATTCCGGGGCATTGCCTGCAGGGAATTTATAACAATAAAAAATCGCCTGACGTAATCCGGTCTGTCTTTCAGAATGGTTCCATGATTGAAGGCTGGGCTGTTTATTCTGAAGAGATGATGGTTGAAAACGGCTGGGGCAACCATTCCCCGGAAATGGAATTGATACTCTGCAAATGGAAGCTCCGTGAACTGGCGAATGTGATTATTGATTATGACATTCAATGTATGAATACATCCAAAAAAGACATTACGCACATTCTGATGAATGAGTGTTTCCAGACAGAGGCTCAGACAGCAGAGAAATATAACAGGGCAACAGTATCGCAGGTACAACTTTGTTCGTATTATACCGGTTCAATGGCTATTAAATCGCTCAGGGAAGAATACAAAAAGAAAATGGGTTCGAAGTACAGTCTGTTAGACTTTCATGAAAAGTTTTTAAGTTATGGCAGTTCACCGGTAAAATACATACGTGAATGTATGTTGAAATAACGACTGAAAAATAGTCAATAGAAACAATTTAAGTAACTGAACTTATATATTTTCTTATTTTATTTCTTCAAATAATATGACCTCTCCCACTGCCCTCTCAAAAGGAGAGGGTGATTGAGCCAAGGGTAAATGAAAAAATTACAACACGTTATATTTAATAAATATATCAATAATTAACCTCGAATACGTGCAAAATATAATATTCCCGTAAAAAACATCTTGTTGAAATTAAAATAACCGGCTGACATGCATTCAGTAGCTTTTGTTTACAGGGCATTGAGTGGGATTCTGGAACAAAGGAGAATAAGGTTGAGTTCAGGGGGGTAGCAGGTTTTCTACAAAGGGTGAGTAGGAAAAAATAAGGTTTTAAAGAAAACAGGTATTCCTATGGATTGAATATACGGGGTATTGAATGATGAAAAAAATATTGGGATAGGCGCTTAGACTGCCCGGGTTAATCGTATGAATGCGAATAGATAACGTAATTACGACTTCTAATATTCGGGTGAAGTAATCAATGGATACATCTTATTAATCTATTTTCTCAATTGACTCCAGCTTTATCTGGAGCTAAAAGGGAGAATGCAAAACGGCTTTAGCCAAATTTGCTACAACTTAAATACTGAATATTAGTTATTTCCATTTTGGCAAAAGCCAATATTAAAATTTTCATATCATACCATCCAACTAAAGTTGGGGGCTATTAATCAGGACGGTCTAACCCGGGAATAATATGATGAAAACAGATTCCATTAATTTGAAAAACGTTTAAAAGATGACAGAATGTAAAAACTGCGGGAATGAGTTTGATGGTAATTACTGCAACCTATGCGGACAACCGGCTTCTACACACCGCCTGAATTTTAAATTCCTTTGGCACGACATACAACACGGACTGTTCCATTATGACAAAGGGATACTCCATTCCCTTTGGCATCTGTGCATACATCCTGGATATACCATTCAGGAATATATGCAGGGGAAAAGGATTGGTCACTTCAAGCCTTTGTCCATGGTGCTGGTGTTGGCTACGCTTTACGGGCTGCTGAAACACTTTTTTCTTGACGAGGTGAAAGAACCTGCCAATATACTTATTAATAATAAGAGCATTAATTCAGACACCATAAATGCCGTATTCGAATGGACAAACAGTCATGGAGCCATCATGGCACTCCTTGTGGTCCCGGTCTATGCACTGGCATCCTTTCTAGCCTACCGGAGAGAGAAATACAATTTTGTAGAGCATCTGGTACTGAATGCCTATACCAGCAGCCTGCGTCTCTTCGTTACCATCATCCTTTTCCCACTGGTGGTGTTGACTCAACACAGTAGCGGAAGTGACTCAGTTTCCACAGCAACAACTGTACTGGAACTGGCAGTTACCTGTTGGTGCTTCCTTCAGTTTTTCAATACCCTGAAATGGACCACTGCCCTAAAGAAACTGATACACATGTATCTGATTTTTTTATTGGAAATCATAGTGATCGGCGCAATACTGGTTTCACTCATCGTGTTATTCATCTACCAAAGTAAAACTTAACTTTATTATTCATGAATACTCCCGGGAGACGACATAAAATACTTTTTTAAAATATCAAGAGACATGAAAAAACGTCTGCTATTCGTAATTCCCCTGGTAAGCATTCCAGTTCTAAATTCATTATTTAGTGCCTGAATATTTTCGTTTTTAGTTTAAAACTTATGCACAAAATTTGTTTTGAAAACAATAATTCTGTAAGGATTTACGTTGCATATGTTACTTGTTATGCATTTTTCAGCCGGTCCAATATAAGTTCCGGAAGTAAATAAATGCCCCGTTATTTATCCATCCGAGATCTTCGAATCTTTATATTACAAGTCTGTTTTTCTTTTACTCTTATTTGAACTCTTAATTTATTTTGATTATTTTTGCAAATCGCTTTACCTGAATTGTTGTTAGAAATTTGTATCCTTAAAAAATAAATAGTAGAATGAAAAGAATTAGATTCGTATTGTTGTTTGTGTTGATTGTGAATTACGGCTTTTCACAAAACGCACCCGTTCCATCAGAGTTGGAAGACCCCACGTGCTTAGGCATTAATAAAGAGCCCTACCACGCCACACTGATGCCGTATGCCAACATGCAGGAAGCTTTGACTGCCAAACGTCATGCCTCGTCACTTTATCGCAGTTTAAATGGTCAGTGGAAATTCAACTGGGTACCCCGTCCAGAACAACGACCTGTCGACTTTTACAAACCTGATTTTGATGTAACGGGCTGGAAAGAAATCCCTGTTCCCTCCAATTGGGAAGTACAAGGTTACGGAACTCCCTTTTACCGCAATTTAGGATATACGATTCAAAAAGATTTCCCGCACATTATGAGTGAGCCTGAAACGAAATACACGGCATTCAAAGAACGAAATCCGGTGGGGAGCTATCGACGAGAGTTTAATGTACCTGTAGACTGGATCGGTCGTCGTAATTTTATAACTTTTGATGGCGTCGACTGTGCATTCTTTCTGTGGGTAAACGGGAAGAAAGTTGGCTTTAGTGTAAACAGCCGCAATGCCGCCGATTTTGACCTGACTAATTACCTGAAAGCCGGAAAGAACATGATTGCCGTAGAGGTCTATCAATACAGTTCGGGCACCTGGCTCGAGGATCAGGACATGTGGCGTTTGCATGGTATTTTCCGCAATGTTTCGTTATGGAGTGCCCCGCAGGTTCATATTCGTGACTTCTTCGTAAAAC
>Ga0302208_10000211_pt1 | contig 30055 bp, 19 predicted proteins | sample II_Fen_E2_3_FD_194577 | JGI IMG/M metagenome (GOLD analysis project Ga0302208, IMG submission 194577) | Peat permafrost microbial communities from Stordalen Mire near Abisko, Sweden - II_Fen_E2_3 | ecosystem: Environmental > Terrestrial > Soil > Wetlands > Permafrost | place: Sweden: Abisko...
GTAAAGACCTTGTAACAAAACAACTTTCTACTGCAAAAAAATTGTATGTAGTTGATACATTCTGCGGAACTAACGAAGACACTCGCTTGAAAGTACGTTTCGTTATGGAAGTAGCATGGCAGGCTCACTTTGTGACTAACATGTTTATCCGTCCTTCTCACTATGAACTGGCTAACTACGGTGAACCAGATTTCGTATGTTTGAACGGTTCTAAAACTTCAAATCCTAACTGGAAAGAACAAGGATTGAACTCTGAAGTATTTACATTGTTCAACCTGACTACTAAAATGCAGGTTATCGGTGGTACTTGGTACGGTGGTGAAATGAAAAAAGGTATTTTTGCTTTGCAAAACTACTACCTTCCATTACGCGGAATCGCTTCTATGCACTGTTCTGCTAACGTAGGTAAAGATGGTGATGTAGCTATCTTCTTCGGTTTGTCTGGTACAGGTAAAACTACTCTTTCTGCTGACCCAAAACGTTACCTGATTGGTGATGACGAACATGGCTGGGACGATCACGGAGTATTCAACTACGAAGGTGGTTGCTATGCTAAAGTAATTGATCTTGAAAAAGACAAAGAACCAGATATCTGGAGAGCTATCCGTCGTGATGCTTTGTTGGAAAATGTAACTGTAGGTGCTGATGGTACTCCTGATTACACCGCTGCTGCTTCAAAAACAGAAAACACCCGTGTTTCTTACCCAATTTATCATATCAACAAAATCGTTTCTCCATCACGTGCAGGACATGCTTCTAAAATCATTTACCTGTCGGCCGATGCATTTGGTGTATTGCCTCCGGTATCTATTTTGGACGAAAAATCAGCTCAATATCACTTCCTTTCAGGCTTTACTTCAAAATTAGCCGGAACAGAACGTGGTATCACTGAACCGGTTCCTTCTTTCTCTCCTGCATTTGGTGAAGCTTTCTTGACTTTGCACCCAACAATGTATGCTAAGACGTTGATTGGAAAAGCTAAAGAACACAACGCTAAAGTTTACCTGGTAAACACCGGTTGGAACGGAACAGGAAAACGTATTTCGTTGAAAAATACCCGTGCTATCATTGATGCTATTATCGATGGTTCAATCGAAAATGCTCCAACAGTACACGTTCCAATTTTGAACCTGGTAGCTCCAACTGCTTTGAACAATGTTGATGCAAATATCCTTGATCCACGTGATACTTATGCAGATGTTGCTGAGTGGGAAACCAAAGCAAAATCGCTTGCTGCTAAATACATCAAGAACTTCGAACAATACTGTGACAATGAAGATGCGAAAGCATTGATTACTTCAGGACCACAATTGTAATCAGAAGTAAGACGTAAGAAAGTAAGAGCTAAGTACTCTTGCTGATAAAAATAAAATGAGCTGTCCGATAATTCGAACAGCTCATTTTTTACTTATAAAGTTCCAAACTAAATTCAGTCTGATTTGGAGTGCTTATATACTGATTTTTATATCCTTAAGTTTAAATTGAATCGGAAAACCATCTTGCTGATAGTAGAAAATATTGATTTTTGTTTGTTGTATTGTAAACATTTTTGATTTTAAAACTGTTTAGTGTTTATTGATAGAATAAAAATAGATTTGATAATTCACAATTATGCCATAGCTTTTTAATAAAGTTAGATAATAAAAAACAGACCGGTTCGCGAGAATCGGTCTGTTTGATTATAAGAGAGTGAAGAAAGCTAATGCTATTTCATTTTTTTCATCAACCACTTACGACGAATCCAATAATCAAGCCCGATAAGAATAAGACTCAGAAAAGCTATATAGAAACTAAATGCATACATCGATTTAGACTCCGACGATAAATGCACTTTCGGAAACTTGGGAAGTTCGAATGTAAACTTCCACGGAATGTAGGTGAGGAACACATAAACCGCCAACCCAATCAACGTCAGCGAAACGCCCGAAATAAGGCATAGCCCAAGCACATACGCCCGTTTTTTCTTTCGTTCTACGGCGCGATACACCTCTGTCATCAAGCGTGAATTGAAGTCGGCAGAAAGTCGTGGGCTTTCGATCGATTGTAGTGCTTTTCTGATTGCTTTATCGTTGTTCATTTTCATTTCCTTTGGTCATTAATACATATAATTTCTTTCTCACCCGGTGAAGTTTTACTTTCACATTCTCAGGGGTCAGATCCAACACCCTTGCCAGTTCCGCCACCGATTTATCTTCGGTATAAAAAAGCGTTATCAGCGTTTTTTCTTCTACATTGAGTTTCGTTATGGCTTCTTCCAGCTTTTGTAATCTTATCTCATTCTCATCTCCGTCGAAAAAAATATCTATAGCCTCGTCGGGCACGCTATCCATCATTACTTCATCCACCATCGGAAACTCTATTTTTCGCTTCCTGGTGGCCGAAATAGCGGTGTTATAAGCTATCCTGAACAACCAGGTAGAGAAACTGCAATCGCCTTTGAAACTGTCCAGCTTTTTGAATGCTTTCAGAAAACTATCCTGCGTCAGTTCCTCAGCATCTTCATTGGTCAGTACTATACGAACAATCAAGGAGTAGATAGAGTTGCTGTATGAGTTGACGAAATGCGAATATAAATTCGTTTCGCCTTTAAGAATACGCTCTATGTAGTTTATCTCGTCTTGATTATTCATATATTGAATAAGACGCAAATGTTCCGTTTTGGTTACAGATTCTTTTCAGACAAAATAAAAAACGAGGAAGATATGTAACCATTTTCGGGTTGCTGCGTCAAACACTACAAAGAACGAAATTATTTATTTAAAAACAAAAGATTATGATGGACTTTATTACTATTCCATTGGTTGTTGGAATGATAACCCTTGGCATTTACAAATTGTTTGATTTGTTCGTACGCAAAAAAGAGCGTCTGGCTATTATCGAAAAAATCGGGGAAAAATTTGATTCTTCGATGATTGAAAACAAGTTTTCATTCCCTCTTAATTTTAAATTTGAAGGAGGAGGATTTGGTACACTAAAGGTTGCATGTTTGTTTCTTGGAGTTGGATTAGGTTTACTTGTAGGATATTTCATCTGTTATAACACCATGGCGGGCTTTTATAATGGAGAATATAATGGTAATAATTATCAAACAGCAGGCGTTATTTATGGTGCTTCAATGTTATTATTTGGTGGTTTAGGCTTATTGCTTTCCTTTTTAATTGAAATGAAATATCGGAAAAAAGAAGATTAAATCTATACCTTTTTTTGCCAACAAGATATAATTCCGGGATAATAAAATTATAAGAAGAATCAAGATTTCAAAATCATGACTTTGCAATAGAATGAGCTGTTTGATGAATTTCAGGCAGCTCATTTCTTATTTCAATATATCCTGTATTCACAAATATATTCTTGGATATATAGAAGAATGGTAGGGATTGGAATGAAAAGAATAAAGTACGTATAATCTGTACTTGAGCTTCATTTATAATGTATCTATTCTATCGATAATCCATAATAACCACATCATCACCTCCTAAAAACGTTAATATATTTGCTCAAAACCATACAGATTTCGTTTGAGTTCCTTTCCCTTTATAAATATTCAGTTTTTCATCACATTGTACTTAACAGGGGGTAGATTTTTGCATCTTTCAGGGTGTAAAAAACGTCTTGTCCTAAAAAAAATTCATTTAATTTTTTAATTACCTAAAATACAACTAATTAAAAATTGGCTTGTCCTAAAATATTTAATCATAATTTTTGGGACATTGTAACAATTACGCTAATTTGGACACCTAAAATAAACACAACTTAATGTAGTTTGAGTTAAATGCCTTGTAGTGTAAATTTGTTCTAATAAATATGAGCCTTTTATCCATGAAGTATTTTATCTGTTCCCATTCTTTTTTATCTCCCCATTGCGTGTATTCAATACATCGGAATTACAATGAAGCTAATGTCAAAAGCATTACTACCTATTCCATCTGTTATAGCTACTCTTCTATTAGGAAACAAGTGCAAATCGCATGGAATATTCCCGAAACCTCGTGCAATTTTCCCGATTCCATACAGAATAGACATTCTTCCACGCGGAATAAAACCAATTCCTTGTGGAACATTCTTTCTTATGATTGGAATACAGTCTATTCCACAAGGAGTACTAACCAGACCATATACTATAGTACTTATTCCAATTACTATCGGCAGTATTCTAATTGGAGCAGACCGGATTCTATCTGGAATCGACAAGATTCTAATTGGAACAGGCAGTATACTACGTGGAACGGAAACTATTCCATGTGGTATTACTCCAATAGCAGAAAGCATAAGACAGATAACAGCAGCTATACACAGTACATATTCAATATTTTCAATTTCTCCTGCTCAAACCTCAATCAATTAACTCGTTAAACAGAAAAATTAAATTTTTATGAAAAGAATTAAAGTATTACTAGACTTTATCAAATTAGCGGTAGCCGAAAAGATTGTGTTTTATCGCAATGTGGTTACCAAATTATCAAACAATACAACGTTTCCTGATCCGGATGTTTCGCTCGACGAAGCCAGAACAGCGGTAGATACACTGGAAACATCTTATATAGCATCAAGAGACGGAAGTCATACCGCCACAGCACAGTTGCACGCCAACGAGGATGCCGCCGACGAAATATTCAGAGTACTGGCAGCCTACGTGGACAGAGTGTCGGTGGGCGACGAAACAAAAATACTCAGTGCCGGATTTCATGCTTCCAAGCAACCGCTGCCTATCCAGAAAGCAACACTTACTGTGTTGGACGGAGCTAACTCGGGCAATGTGAAACTGGTAGCCAAAGCGGTGGAAAAAGCCGGTTCGTATATCTGGCAAATGGCTAAAGGTGCTTTGCCTGCCGACGAAGCAGGTTGGACTACACTGGGTTATACCACACAATCCAATAACGAAGCAACGGGACTGGATGTGGCAAGCAAATATCATTTTCGGGTGGCGGCAGTAACCCCCGATGGAACTACCGACTTTAGTGCACCGGTACTGAAGGTGGTAGTATAAATATAAAATTGAGCAGGAGAAATTGAATTTATAAGTAGTTACAAGTATTTAGTTACGAGCCTGCCTGTGGTGGACAGGTTACAAGTCTTATTAATTGATAACTGAATAACAAATAGTAACGCCGAAGGCATAATATCACAAAGTAAATATCTAAAATTTATGAAAAAACTCACATTTACTCTCTTTCTTTGCTGTTTAGGAGGATTAGGATTGGTGCTTGCGCAAAGCTCACACCGGCTCACCACCGAACGCAATGCCTACAGGGCAGCCGATCAACTGGTGAAACAACAGGTTGAATTTAAAGATCCCGGTAGTACGGGCAAGGGTTTGTATTGGGACTTCAGTACCTTGCAGCCTATTAACGAAAACTATACGCTCAACTACTTTATCCCCGATTCGGCACGGTTGACACGCCTGTGCGGACAAGAGCATAACACGCGTTATTATTTCCGGCAGCAGCACGATAGTCTGCAAGCCGTAGGCTACGAAAATGCTACTACTTACATGGAATACACGGTACCGGAATTGCGAATGCGCTTCCCATTCACGTACGGCGATACGCTGTTCAGCTACTTTACGGGCAAGGGTGAGTATTGCCATCGGATACCGCTGGCCGTAAAGGGATATACTCGCATAAAAGCCGACGCGGTAGGCGACCTGAAACTTCCCAACTTTGAAACCGTGAAAAAAGCGCTCCGCGTACGCACACTTCGCCATTATACCGAAACCGGAAAGGACAGTGTGGAAATGACCCTGGATACCTACTCCTGGTTTGCATCGGGCATTCGCTATCCGGTATTCGAAAGCGTAAAAACCACCCTGAGCCGAAAAGGCGACACCAAAGACAGCAACGGTGAAAGTATGAAAGATACCACGGTTTTTTCCACTTCATTTTATTACCCTCCGGAACTGCAAACATCGCAGGTTCAAACTGATTCTATACCTATTGAAAAGGAAACCGCAGCAACGGCGGGAGCCGCTGCCGTATTTACCGAAGCGCGACTGATGCCCAACCCTGTGGTAGATAATCTGTATATCAACTATAAACTGGTGCGTGATGCCAAGGTGTGGTTTACGGTACACAGCAATATAGGAATACCACTGTGCCAGACCAGCCCCGAAAATCTGGGCGAAGGAGTTCACAGCACCACCGTGCGCATGAAAGGGCTGATACCCGGCATATACTCACTGTATGTGCATGTGGATGATATGGTGATGCGACTCAATGTGATTAAACAGTAGAAATTTATGATTGTAGATTTACGATTGTAGATTTGCGATTGTAGATTACAATTTACGATGATTGGATTTCCAAAAAAACAATACAATTATTGACTCAACTTTAGACATAATAAATAGAAAATCATGAAACGAATAGTAATTATATTATTTATACAAGCATGTTGTTTCCTCTTACAAGCGCAGACGGGCTGGGAGAAGCCGGTGCAGGTTTTCACTCCCAATGCAGCAAGCTTAGGTACTTATGGACAAGTGCCTGTCAATTATTTCAATGGACTAGCGCAAACATCCATCCCTCTTACTACATTTAAGGTGAATGGATATGAATTGCCGATTACCTTATCGTATTATGCGGGTGGAAATAAGCCTGACTCACATCCGGGTTGGGTAGGGCTAGGATGGAATTTATTTGCAGGAGGCTCTATCAATAGAATTGTCAATGGAATAAAAGATGAAACCACTCGTAGTGAAGTGAATTACAGATTTCCAACACAATTGTACTGGACTAATAATCCGGGCTATTATTATCGAATGGATAGCCTGAACAGAGCGGATTGGAGTAGTAGAAATTACTTGAGGTATGTACTGCTTGAGAGAATAACAAATACTATATTACTTGCAAATGATGCTTATACACTCGATACAGAGCCGGATGAATTTCAAGTGAGTGTAGGTGATATCAGTGCCTCTTTCTATTTAGCGAGCAACAATACGGTTAAAATCAAATCGAAATCAAATTGCAATTTTAAAATAGATATAAAATTAGCTGCATTATCAGAAGTCTCTGAGAGTCAGGTCGACTATGCTATAATTAGCGATACATATTGGGGAGATCTTACAGCTAAGTGTTTTACCTATATCAAAGAAATTATTCTGACGAATAACGATGGTATAAAGTACTATTTTGGGGGAGATAAGAGTGCTATTGAGTTTTCATTTGCTAGAAATGGTAGAGATCTTTTTGCGACTGCAAATACATGGCACCTAAAAAAAATTATAACACCTAATGGAGAAACTATTGAATTGGATTATGAAAAAAAAGGAATTCCAATCATTGAAAATAACAATCGTTATGTCAACGAATATTATAGAAGCAATAAACCCAGTGTTGATAGCTCAAATACAGTACTTGGACATCGAGCCTATACCATAATTCAGCCTTCATACTTAAAATCGATACAAAGCCCTACTTCCGGTAGAACTATGACTTTTAAAAGGAGTAAATCGACTGAACTTGGTTACAATATAGATCCATACTTTTTTAATCAGATATTTGGTAATGATATAACTTCGAAACTTTTTGCTTATAGGGAAAGGCTTTTAAGTGATAGTAGTAATTATTATATGAAGCTGGATTCAATTATTGATACGAATAAAAAAATTGCGTTGAATTATACCAGTTCATCAGATACAAGATTAAAGTTGGACAACATCGTTTTTAGTGATAGCAAAAATTCCCGGATAAACGGATACCTGTTTGACTATAACTCCACTGATTTGCCACCCTATAACTCAAAGATGGCAGATAACTGGGGTTATTATAATAATAAGTATTACGGGGTAATACCTTATGCCAACTTAGAGGACTTTAGGACGGCAGATTCCACGTATATGAAGGCCGAAATTTTGACCAAAATCACCTACCCTACCGGAGGTACTACCGAATTTGTGTATGAACCACATGACTATTCAAAAAAGGTTATACACTATCCATTTACGGTCGAAAATAACTATAACAATTACACCCTTATGTGTGGAGGGCTTCGAATAAAGAAAATGATCAATAGGGATACAAATAATCATACCACTATTCGTGAGTTTGAATATAAAAACGAGCAGGGAAATTCTTCCGGCATTTTATCGAGTATCCCGATATACGATGCCCGAGGAACAACATATGTTGATTTTGGCGATATACATTACAATCTAATTGATTTTAGTGATGCCGCTGGTTTATATTATGGAGCCAACACTACATATTACCGTTTTGGCAACGAACAAATTCAAAACCAGTTATCTAACGCTAATGGAAATCCTATTACCTATAGTCGTGTTACGGAAAAATTATCTGATGGGAGTAAAACAATCTATAATTATACGAATCAGGAAAAATATCCGGATCAGGGAGCTGACCTTTCTGCCGATAATGTTATATCTAGCTCCTTACCATGTAATACATTCATATCTTATGAACTTGAACGGGGTTTATTGGAAAGTGTAGAATATTATAAAAATACTGTGCCTGTAAAAAAAGAAATATATACCTATAATTCAAATCCAAACAGATACAATGACTTTTTCAAATCAATAAATTTATATGGTTTCTCTAATGCAATTCGTGCAATTCCTTTAAAAACATTCACGTTCGCTCCTTATTTACAATCAAAAACTGAAACAACCTATGACATAAACGGGAATAATCCGGTAATTAGTACTACCAATTACAGATACAATGATTATAGGTTACCTTATTTCCAAAGCCAATCGGGAAGTCGATCGGCTGCCGATAGTGTTGCTGTTGTTACTAAATATCCTTTTGATAATAATGGCGCACCTTACAGCACCATGACCCAGAAATTCATGCTAAATTATCCGGTTGAAACAATAAAATACAAAGGGAATTCTATTATCGAAGGAAAATTAACGACTTATAAACAAGTAACCATTGCCAATGATACATTATATGTACCTGACAAAGCATTTTCTACAGAAATAACAACACCACTTACATCCTTTTCTTATTTCAACGGGACAACAAAGGATAGTCATTATGGATTATTCCCTGATATGGAATTAGTCAAGTATGGACCGAAAGGAAATATCTATGAAATAAAAGACAGGAAAGGGATTAGTACAACGTACCTGTGGGGATATAGCTACCAAAACCCCATAGCTGAAATTAAAAATGCAACTTATCCGCAAATTGAAACGGAATTAGGAAGTAGCTACATATCTAATTTGGCTAACAATCCAAATCCTTCAGTAAGCGATTTAACCAATCTCAATTCGCTTCGGACTTCTTCCAATTTGCCCGGTATTGAGGTTTCCACATTTACATACAAACCTTTTGTGGGTATGATTTCTAAAACAGATCCGCGTGGGGTAAGTATTAATTATACCTACGATACTTTTGGGCGGCTTATTTTGAATCAGGATGATAATAGCAAAATATTGGCACGCTACGACTATTCATACCACGATAACGGGCCCGGATATGCATTATCGGTAAGCTTAAAACCTGCGCCCTTCTATGTGCAGAACGTTACAGATTCGGTACCCATAAGTGTAAAAGGAGCATCCGGCAATTATTCTTACAATTGGGTATTGCTCGATGGTACTACGGTATTGGCTACAAGCAATAGCAAAAACTTTAATATTTCTTGCAGTCAGGCTGGGAAACTAACCGTAACATGCACCGTAACCGACAATGTAACGGGCAGAAAAATTGAAAAGAAAAAAACAATCACTTGTTATTCCAAACCATCGTTAACTGTCACACCCGATGCTTCCTACTACATGATTAATACAGCAGGTAATGCCACAGCATCAGCAACAGGAGGATCTGGTGATTTTAGCTATGATTGGGCATTTGCAGATGATTCAGGTTATTCGCATGATACAGGAACTACATTCAATTTTACCAGTTCACACAGTGGCGATAAGGCTCTTGTATGTACCGTAACTGACAATCTGACCAAACAAACTAAAAATGTTACGATGCTTATACCCTATTACACATCCTTTCCAGCAACTCTCACCACAGAAGCGTGGCACATGTTTAATGATAAGGGTACAGCTACTGTTACTACAGGAATCGGGGATTCTAATAATTACTCCTACACATGGTTATTAAAGAACAGTAGCGGTACGGTATTACAAAACGGTACTGATTCCACATCTTTCAGCTATACTTGTTCTCAGGCGGACACTTTGACTGTGGAATGTACTGTAAAAGACAAAGCAACGGAACAATCGTATCCCAAATCGGTAGAAGTAATCAGCTATACTGTCCCTACAGCAACTGTTAGTACAGGTGCCACTTGGTATATTGTTAACGGTATAGGTACAGCTTCGGTAAGTGCCGGAGGTGGTTCGGGTAATTACTCCTATGCATGGAAATTGAAGAACAGTGGCGATACAGTATTACAAAGCGGTACAAATTCTACATCATTCAGCTATACCTGTTCTCAGGCAGGTACATTAACCGTAGAGTGTACCGTAACCGATAATATAACCGGACAAACGGTTACTAATACCAAAACTATAACCAGTTATTCTTACCCTACAGCAACTGTTAGTACAGGAGCCACCTGGTACATGGTTAACGGTACGGGTACAGCCTCAGTAACTGCCGGAGGCGGCTCAAGTAATTACTCCTATGCATGGAAATTGAAGAACAGTGGCGGTACAGTATTACAAAGCGGTACGAATTCTACCTCTTTCAGCTATACTTGCTCTCAATCGGACACGTTAAGGGTAGAATGTACTGTAACCGACAATCTTACAGGACAATCTACAACTCAATCAACCTCTATAACCGTTTATACTTATCCAACAGCAACTGTTAGTACAGGAGCGACTTGGTACATGGTCAACGGTACAGGTACAGCTTCGGTGAGTGTTGGGGGATTCGGATCGGGAGAATATACCTATGCATGGAAATTAAAAAACAAAAGTGGCACAGTATTGCAAAATGGTACGAATGCATCAACATTCAACTACTCATGTTCACAATCAGATACTTTGACGGTTGAATGTACTGTAACAGATAACCGAACAACTAAAACGGTCACTAATACAAAAAAAATAACAGTTTACACCGATCCTACAGCAACTGTTAATACAGGAGCGACTTGGTACATAATCAACGGTACAGGTACAGCTTCGGTGAGTGTTGGGGGATTCGGATCGGGAGAATATACTTATGCCTGGAAATTAAAAAACAAAAGTGGGACAGTATTGCAAAACGGTACGAATGCATCAACATTCAACTACTCATGTTCACAATCAGATACTTTGATGGTTGAATGTACTGTAACAGATAACCGAACAACTAAAACGGTCACTAATACAAAAAAAATAAAAGTTTACACCAATCCTACTGTAAGTGTTAGTACAGGAGCCACCTGGTACATGGTTAATGGTACAGGTACAGCTTCGGCGAGTGCAGGAGCCGGCTCGGGTAGCTATTCCTACTCATGGAAGTTAAAGAATAGTGGCGGTACAGTATTGCAAAGCGGTACAAATTCTACATCTTTCAGCTATACCTGCTCTCAATCAGGTACATTAACCGTGGAATGTACCGTAACCGATAATGTAACCGGACAAACGGTTACTAATACCAAAACGATAAGCAGTTATACTTACCCTACAGCAACTGTTAGTACAGGAGCCACTTGGTACATGATCAACGGTACAGGTACAGCCTCGGTGAGTGCCGGAGCCGGCTCGGGTAATTACTCCTATGCATGGACGTTAAAGAACAGTGGCGGTACAGTATTGCAAAACGGTACAAATTCTGCATCATTCATCTATACCTGTTCTCAGGCAGGTACTTTGACCGTAGAATGTACTGTTACCGATAATGTAACGGGACAGACCATCACGAATTCAAAAAATGTGACATCTTATACCTATCCGGCTGCAAGTGTGACTGTCGGGTCAACATGGCTTATAATAAACGGTGGCAACACTGCCAATGTATCGGGTTCCGGTGGTTCCGGTAATTACTCCTACGCATGGCGATTGAAAAATAGTGGAGGTACCGTGTTGCAAACCGGAACGAATTCAGCTTCTTACTATTATACTTGTTCTCAATCAGGCACCATAACTGTGGAATGTACTGTAACCGACAATGTAACGGGACAAACAGCCACCGATTCCAAAACATTTATCTGCTATACTTACCCTACAGCATCTGTTGCAACGGGAGGTTCGCGCATGCTGAATGGTACAGGAACAGCCTCGGTGAGTGCAGGAGCCGGTTCGGGTGGTTATTCCTACTCCTGGACGTTAAAGAACAGTAGCGGTACAGTATTACAAAACGGTACGAATTCTACATCATTCAGCTATACCTGTTCTCAATCGGGCACGTTAACGGTAGAATGTACTGTAACCGACAATCTTACAGGACAATCTACAACTCAATCAACCCCTATAACCATTTATACCTATCCTACAGCAACTGTTAGTACAGGAGCCACTTGGTATATGGTCAACAATCCGGGTACAGCTTCGGTAAGTGCAGGAGGAGGTTCAATTGATTATACTTACACATGGCGGTTGAAAAACAGCAGTGGTACCGTATTACAAACAGGAACTAATTACCCTTCATTTACTTACACCTGTTCACAATCGGGGACATTAACTGTGGAATGTACCGTAACGGATAATGTGACGGGGCAATCGATTAGCAATTCCAAAACAATAAGCAGTTATACATACCCTACAGCCGGGGTTAGTACAGGAGCTACCTGGTACATGGTTAACGGTACGGGTACAGCCTCGGTGAATGCCGGAGCCGGCTCAGGTAATTACTCTTATGCATGGAAGTTAAAGAATAGTGGTGGGACTGTATTGCAAACAGGCTCAAATTCATCAGCCTTCAGCTACACATGCTCTCAATCAGGTACTCTGACAGTGGAATGTACCGTAACCGATAATGTAACCGGGCAAACGGTTAGCAACACCAAAACAGTTACCAGTTATACTTACCCTACAGCTGTAGCGAGTACAGGAGCCACCTGGTACATGGTTAACGGTACAGGTACTGCCTCGGTGAGTGCAGGAGACGGTTCAGGGGGCTATTCTTACGCATGGAGGTTAAAGAACAGTGGCGGAACTGTATTGCAAAACGGTACGAATTCTACATCATTCAGCTATACCTGCTCTCAGGCAGGCACGCTGACAGTGGAATGTACTGCTACCGATAATGTAACAGGACAGACAGTCACAAATTCAAAAAATGTGACATCTTATACTTATCCGGCTGCAGGTGTAACTGTAGGCTCTACATGGATTATAATAAACGGTGGTAGTACAGCTAATGCATCGGGTTCCGGTGGTTCCGGTAACTACTCCTACGCATGGCGATTGAAAAATAGCGGCGGTACTGTGTTGCAAAACGGCACAAATTCAGCTTCCTTCTATTATACCTGCCCTCAATCAGGCACCATGACTGTGGAATGTACCGTAACAGACAATGTAACGGCACAAGCCGCTACCAATTCCAATACATTCACCAGTTATACTTACCCTACGGCATCTGTGTCAATAGGATCGAGCACGTATTTATTGAATGCAACGGGTACGGCCTCAGTGAGTGCAGGAGCCGGTTCGGGTAGTTATTCTTACTCCTGGAAGTTAAAGAACAGTGGCGGTACCGTATTGCAAAGCGGTACAAATTCGACTTCATTCAGCTATACCTGTTCTCAATTAGGCACGTTAACGGTAGAATGTACTGTAACAGACCTTACTACAGGGCAAGCTGTAACCGATTCGAGAGCAGTATCTGTTTATAACCCGCTTTCATCAACAGTTAGTACAGGAGCAAACTGGTACATACTTAACAGTACAGTTACTGCTTCGGAGACCGCGGGGGGTGGTTCCGGAAATTATGGCTATAGTTGGTTTATAAACGGAAGCCCTGTAACAGGTACATCCAGTTCACTTAGCTTTACCTGCTCAAGTGTAGGGACAAATGTTATATCCTGCACAGTAACCGATAATGTTACGGGACAAACAGTAACCGGTAATAAAACAGTTTCTTGTTATACAGTCCCTACGGCCACCCTCAGTGTGGGCGCTTCCTCTTATACGCAAAATGACACCGGTTCAGCCACGGTTTCAGCCAGCGGCGGTTCAGGAACTTACTCTTATGCATGGTCGTTGCTTTCCGGTTCTACGGTATTGGCTAACGGCAGCAACAGCAGTAGCTTTAGTTTTACGTGTAGTCAGGTTGGAACATTAACCGTAAGATGCATTGTTACAGATAATGTTACCGGACAAACAAAAACGGTTACTCAAAACATCACCTGTACTTCGGCAGTTTTAAACGGTAATTTCACCTTACAATCGGGTTATAGCAATTACTACAATTCACTTTCTAAAACCGGTTCTACCGTTTCGTTTGTTCTTGCCTTTGGTCTGAGTTATTCGGCCATGAATCCCGGAGTGAGTTATTATGTCGCAACCGTGCCGACAGGATTCAGACCATCGACCACCAGAACTGTAACGATGGACAGCTATGGCAATACATGGTCTGTTACTTTTAACTCTAACGGAACGGTATATTGTCAAATTGTTTATGGTTCATCTTTCCCTGTGGGGTCAGGTGTAAACCTGAGCGGTAGTTATAATTTATAATCATCTTAAAAATATTACGAACATGAATAAAACACTCTTTTTTATATCAATAGGAATAATACTGTTTAGCAGCTTATCCGTTGCGCAAACCCGTGCTAAAGCATTCGAAGCCGGCAGCGCCGATACCACCTATATGGAGGTGAACAAACCCGGAGGATGGCAGTTTGTGAGCCCATACCTTAGCCCAGTAGGCAATGATAGTGTGAGGATAGAAATGATTGTACAGCACAACCGTACCATCGACTGGAAACAGAAGCAGCTGGTTGGTCGCATTACCCGTCGTAACTTACTGCCTGTAACCGGACAGGAGGCAACTTTCGATCTGTTGGTCAGTCAGTTCCGAATCTATATCGACCCTAACGGCAACTGCTACCTGCAACAGGTCTCGGGAGAACTACCCGCCGATGATCCACTGGCTATTCCAGTAAGGGCGAAATACAAGAAGAATTGAAGAAATGAAAAATGAAGAATGGAAAATGTACGTACTTTCAACTTTAGAAACTCAACTATATGAAACAATCATCTTATAAAATCAAATCAATCCCTTCTTTACTCCCCCTTTGGGGGACGGGGGGCTTTTCCCTGCATTGTGTTGCGGGCTTGTTGGGAGCCTTGCTGCTCTGGTTATTCCCGTTGTGGCTATCGGCACAGACCACCGGCACAAACTATATAGTCTCCACCGTGCCTTTTCAGGCGGTGAGTGATCCCACCACATTGGTTGATGCCAATTCCAATACCGCCATTCAGTATTTCGACGGGCTGGGGCGACCTATCCAGACCGTACAACGGGGTATTACTCCATTGGGGGCAGATTTAGTGACAGGCATTATGTACGACTCTTACGGACGCGACTCGCTCAAGTGGCTACCGGCAGTAGCCGGAGGCAATAATGGGGCTTATTACCCAAACTTTGCTACTCAGGCAGTAAGCAGCAATGGAGATGACAAGCCGTATAGCCGAACCGAGTACGAACCTTCGCCACTCAATCGCGTAACGGGGCAGTATGGAGCCGGGAATGATTGGTATGCCGCAGGTAAAAAACAATCCATAGAATACCTTGCTAACAATGGAGACATAGCCTGTTACTATGTAAACAGTGCTAAGCAGCTGGCCAAAGATGGGAATTATGCTGCGGGCAGCTTGTATGTAACCAAGGCCACGGACGAGGATGGCAAGGTGGGCTACGAGTTTAAGGACAAACTGGGGCGGGTAATACTGAAACGCCAAATGCTCAGCGGCGATAATGTGGACACGTATTACGTGTATAACGATTTGGGGCAACTGTGCTACGTACTGCCCCCAAAAGCCGTGGACGAACTAAATGACCTGAGCGATGACAACGCCGTGATGAAACAGTATTGCTACCTCTACCAATACGACGCAAGGGGAAACTGCAACTACAAACGCCTGCCGGGATGCGAACCTATCCTTATGGTGTACGACCGCGCCAACCGACAGATATTAAGTCAGGATGGCAACCAACGCGCTAAAACACCGGCGCAGTGGACAGTAATGAAGTACGATGTACTGGGGAGACTGATTTACACCGGACTGACAAATAGCATAACATCAAACCAAACAGATTTGATAAGCAGCTATAAAGACGACCTGATAGTAGAAACATTTAGCAACGGAGCTTACAGCAACAATAAGTTTTCGGATGCCACTCCGTTGATAGTTAACTACTATGACGATTACAGCTTTATTCCCGATGGCAATACGCTGACTTACGATAACAGCCAAGAACAAAACGGCTATACACCGAAGCACTCCTCCGCCAAAGGTTTACTTACCGTTACACAAACTTATCATTTAAACGATTCTACAAAGTATGAAACCACGGCACAGTATTACGACAAGTACGGACGCGTGGTACAAACACGCAGCAGCAACCATATGGGCGGGTATGATCTGGTGTATAACGAGTTGAGATTTATAGGAGCACCGACTCGTACTCTCAAAACCCACAATATTGCAGGGCAACCGAACGTTGTCGAGCTTTATACCTATACCTACGATAAGGCACAACGAATGCTCAGCACCACGTTGAGCCTCAACGGAGGTAGCGCAGTTACACTTGTATCAAACACCTATGATGAGCTGGGAAGACTGCATTCTAAAAACTTAGGAGGCGTAGATGCTACCACCTATGCTTATAATGTGCGCGGTTGGACAAAAGATATAACGGGTAGCAAGTTTACAGAGAGTTTGTATTATAACAATGGATCGCTAAATGGTGCTAATCCACGTTATAACGGTAATATAGCCGCCATGCAATGGAAAGTGGCAGATGATAACCTGAATTATAACCGGGCATACAGTTTTACTTATGATGACCTTAATCGCCTAACCAATGCCAATTATTATGGGGCTAATATTAGTGATGGGAGTGTAGTAAACGGAACGTTGGGCAAGTACAACGAAACGCTGGACTATCAGAATGACAAAATGGGGAATATACACGGTATTAACCGTAATGAGAACGGTACGCAGATTGAAAGTTTGGGTTTGCAGTATATGGGAAATCAATTGCAAAAAATTGACAATGGGATAAATCATTTCATTAACTATGGCTCGGAATTATTCAAAGATTCTGTTAATAGTAACCTTCAAAATGAGTATGCTTACGATTCTAATGGAAATATGTTGTACGATGCCAACGGTGGAGTGAGTGCCATTCAATATAATTTATTAAATTTGCCGGATAAAATTCATTTTACGGTTGGACATAAAAACTTATATACCTACGATGCAAGCGGGCATAAACTCAGGACGGTAAATTATTCTTCCGCCCGAGTTCTGGATATACCGATGAATACTATTACTTCATTGTCAACAACACCTTCTGATTATAAGGTGCTTACAACGGATTATATAGGGAATATGATTTATGAAAACGGGGCATTAAAAGAGATACTGCTACCCGAAGGATACTATCATAATGGTGTGTTTTATTACTACCTGAAAGACCACTTAGGCAATAATAGAGTAACCATAAACAGCAGCGGAGCGGTGGTGGAAAAAAGCCACTACTACCCAAGCGGCACCCGTTTCTTTCCCGAAAGTACCAGCGATAGCAGTGCTTTGGCTTACCGCTACAACGGCAAGGAAATGGAAACCATGAACGGGCTAAACCAAATGGATTATGGGGCGAGACGGCGTTTTAGCTGGGGATCATTCTGGACGGCTGTAGATCCACTGGCGGAGAAATATTATAGTGTTAGTCCATATGCCTATTGTCATAATAATCCCATTAATATGATAGACCCTAATGGGATGGGAGATTATTACACTAAGAATGGAATCAGACTTGGTTCAGATGGTATAAATGATAATTTAGCTTATACTGCATCTGGAGTAACTAAAGAAGACATCAAAGACGAAGATGGCAATGTAACGGGTCAAAAGACAACTTTTAACGATTCTCAAAAACTAAGTATTACAAACGATGACTTAAATATTTATGCAAACACTGTTGCAGCAGAATCTTCAGGAAACAAGACTGAATCATTTGCAATTGCAAGTGCCATTTCTAATATATCTGAGTACAAAGGTAAGGATATATTAAAAACCATTCAATCAGAAGGTATTTATGGATACAAAGATGGTGGTAATAGTACGAATTATAAAAACAATTCAAAAAATGGGATGGCAGCTGCAATTAATGCGCTAACAGGTGGAACGGACTATTCTGGTGGAGCATTAAGATGGGATGGATTTGACTTAGCAGCAAAGGGTTTTAACCATATAAAAGCGAGAACAGCTGGAATAGAAATCTCTGATAATAATTTTAACGCTTTTAAGGCTGCTTGGCCAGATAAATTGATCAAAGCATTTAGTGGTGGGAGTTATACTGGTTTCTCAAATAATTTCAACTCTGGTATTCATCCTGCTACACAAGGCAATAATAAAGGATTGGTTTTGTATCAAGCTACTATAGTTTTAGGAAGAACTATTTTTTGGGGTCCAAAATCAAATAAAAGTGGTTTGTAATTAATCCTCTAATAATCTATATCGAATATGAAATATCAATTTTTATTACTAGTTCTATGCATGTTTTACTTACACGTTGATTCTCAGGGATTAAATTGTAAAGTAGATACGATATTGGATGTGTCAAACAAAGTTGAATATAGTCTTAAGAATGACACTACAGCTATCATTACTGTCACAATAAATAATAATAGTATTCAAAAAGAATACTATTATTTGAAAGATTCAGAATCCTGTAATTTTATTCCTAATTTTATTCTTAAATATAAGAATAACTTCATCTTTTTAAGTGGAACGCATCAGCACTATCGTTTATTAACTTTGTTTCAACTTGAAGGTAACAAAATAATAGTTGATAAATTTGAGAATGAATTAATGCTTTCAAGTTCAAATAATGAACTTGAGAAAATATTCTTTTTATACAATGACCAACCTGCAATGGTTTTTATTGATAATAAAAATAAGGCATTTATTAGGTTATACAAAAAACATTATTCAATAAACAATAAAAATATAAAGTACATTACTATTGAGACTAAGCATGTAATAGTGAGTTTCAAAAACAACAAGAAAAAGGTAATGAGTTTTAATGATTTTAAAGAAATATAGCTGACTTTAAATAGTATAGTTATTATGTCAAAACAGGAGTTTTACGAGTCGTGACCCACTGGCGGAAAAATATTATTCTATTTCACCATATGCATATTGTGCGGGGAATCCGGTGAATAGGTTTGATCCAGACGGTATGGATTGGTATACATCAACTGATGGTAAAACAGTCTATTGGCAAGAAGGAAATAAAAAAGTTGATGGTTATACAAATAGTGAGACTTATACTAAGAAGATAGATGATAATACAACCATTACTTATACACAAAATGAAGCAACATCTATAACTTTTACAGGGATTGACAATAGTGATTATGTATCACAAACAGGAAAAACTGGTTGTAAAGTTGCTTCGGATAAGATGCTTGCAAACGATGGTGTTAACTCAAAAGGGAAAAGGATAAATGTGGCAAATGCAGATGCAAATGGTGTAGCAACAACTCCTTCAAAAAATGCAGATAAAGGAATTAAAGCTGTTGATAATGCGTTAGAAAATGGACATCCTATTGAAGTTGGAGTTGATTATTCGCCTGTACAATTACATAATAAAAAATCCGATGGTGGTGATGGTATGACAGATCATTTTATTGTTATATCAAGTAAAACTGAAACATTAAATAATGGGCAAGTAACTTCAAGTAATTACAACTTCTTTGATCCGAGAAAGAATGCATATGGCACAAACATGTTAAATATTCTAACAAGACAAAATAATATGCTAAAAGGGGCATATCATCAGCCAGATAGACAAATTAATTATACAGTAACAACAGTAAGAACAAGTAGTAGATGAAAACAAAATTAGTATTTGTATTTTTTGTTGCTTTTGCATTTGGTTGCAAAGCACAAGATATTGATTTCAATCAATATCTTAATAATTTCGGGAACGTTAATCTTCCAATTTTGAGTTCTGATACAGAAACATGGAAAATGGTTTTTAACCAAGAGTATGACAATATTCATGGGCGAACATATAAATCAGTTTCTGAAAAATATGTAAAAAAATATATTTGTACAGATGGTAATTTCAATTCTAATATGAAGTATTATATCAGATATGATTATGGAGTTAAAATTGATATAAGCAATAATTTCTATACTGTGTTATTATCAAAACTTCAATATGAAGGAAATTCTGAATGGGATTATGATTTAACCGAAGATTTATTGATTACTTACACGAAATCAGGGAAAATGCTTTCAACCAAATCATTAACAAAAGATAACGGAGATAGATGGCAAAGTAATTTAACTATAAAAAAAGACAAAGTCATAGTGCAACAAATAAAGAATACTGCACTAAAAGTTTCTTTAGAAAAAATAATGCCCTGTGAAGTCTGGTCAACTGAATATCAAATATCGGATACAGGTATAATAGGTGTAAAAAATACTATTCTCAAAAAGATTGGAAAAATTAAATGGAATAAAAAACTTCTGAAGTATGAATTGGTCAATTGAACAGATGTAGATCCACTGGCGGAAAAATATTATTCTATTTCACCATATGCATATTGTGCGGGGAATCCGGTGAATAGAATTGATCCTGATGGAAGATATATTCACGTAACTCGGAATGTCAGAGCGGAAACTTTAAAATATATAAATAGTCTTGCTGCTGGTACTTTTGGAATCAATAAAAGTGGTAATTTATATTTAATAAAAAAAGACGGTTTAAGTGGATTTTCAACTGAGTATAGAGACAGATTAATTTCGGCTATAGATGATAAAAAGAATGCAATAAATATATCCAAAAGTAATTCTTTTTCTGATAAAGGCGTAACTAAAAATATTGACAAAGATGAGGGCGGTGGAGTCACTATTCCTAAAACAATGACTACAACAGTTACGAAAGATGGGAAAGAAAATGTTACAACTACCAAAGAGGCTGATGTAATAATTTCAGGGAATAAAAATGAAGGACTTAAAGATACAAAAGGAAATGATTTACCCGATACTCCGGCACAAATATTAATGCATGAATTAGTAGGACATGCTATACCTTTCACTGAAGGTACTAATACAGGTAATGCCATAGATAATGAGAATAAGGTTAGAATACAGTTAAAAGAAGGACAAAATCAAGAAAGAGCAAAAGACCCTAATCATCCACATCCAGAATAAATTATCATGAAAAAGATATTATTTATATTTATGCTTATTAGTATAAGCTGTACCGCAAATTACGGGAATGTCAATATAACAACAGTGTCAAAAAAAGAAAATGCTTTTGACAAACAAGAAGTTGATTCAATAATAGGTGATTGGGTAATTTCAAAATCTATATGGATGGAAACTAAGCATGAAAAGGGTAAACTAATTAAAACTGAATCTGCTATAGTATGTAATGTTTGTTCGACTATTATATTTAAGAAAGATGGAAAAGGTATTTTAAAAAAAGGAAATGGATCTGAATCATCCTTTAATTGGTCTATTTGCAAAGATAAAATTTATTTTAAATTTAATAAAATAGAGGATGAAACTGAGTTTTTTAGCTTGGATAAAGAATTTCGATTTAAAATTTATCATGATTCAAAATTTTATTATCTTGAATTAATCCAAAAAAAAGAAGACAATAAGTATATTCTTTTACGAAAATTTGAATAGTGGTTTAACGGTGGGAGATGGTAGGTGGATGCCTGCCATTTTCTCTATATAGACGAGTGTAGATCCACTGGCAGAAAAGTATTACTCTATATCACCGTATGCATATTGTGCGGGGAACCCGGTGAGATATGTGGATGTTCAGGGCAAATATATTGATATTTACTACAATGACAAAAACAATAAAGCACAAGTATATAGATTTACGGGTAAAGGTGGCGAAACTAAAATACCAAATAATAAATTTATAAAAGATTTTATAAATGCATATAATTATGATGTAAAAAATGGCGGTGGTGATAATCTTAGAGCAGCAGCAAAGTCAACTGAGGTTGCTGTAAATATCATTCAGACTAATGGAGAATCAAAAAATACTGATTACATTAAAGGAGGACAGACGTTGAATTTCGTTGAATGGAACACAACAAAAGGACTAAAAACTACAGAAGGCTTCAACATGTCACCTGCTACAATTCTTGAACACGAAGTTGACCATGCGCTGAGAGAGGAGACAGATCTTAAAAATTCAGATCTTAAGCAGTTTAATTCGGATTCAGAGAAAGGAAGTGATCAGCAATATGAAACAAAAGAGGAGAGACGAGTTGAAGAAGGATCAGAAGCAAAAACAGCTCATTCAAATGGTGAATTTCCTAAAGGATATATAAGACAAAATCATAAGGGAACCTTTTTTCCTACTACTTCAGTAACTTCAAATAAAGAAAATGAATAAACTAAAAACAAATGGATTTATCTTATTGATAATATTCCTATTTTCATGCAACAATCATAATAATAATGATATAAAGTCTATTTATGTTTTATATTATAATTATACATTTATGGCAACAGCAAACATTAATTGCGATGAAATTAAGAAATATAGCCCAACTTATAATAGAATGTTTGTTTTGGGTCTAAAAGGTGATACAATTAATGATGTTATAGATGATCATGGGGTATTGGACACAACAATTACAGATAGAAAATTGCTGAATGAAATTAAAATAGAATTAGGCAAATTAAAACCAGACACAAGTGTTATCTCTTTTGACGCAAGAGTTTCATGTTTAATTACGTATTACAGTGGAAAGAAAGAACATTTGTGTATAGGAGGTCAATATCCAAATGCTTTGTCATATAATGGCAGCCATCAAAAGGGAAATAACAAACTTGTTTATTTGATAAAAAAGAATATTCAGTATTATCATTGGATGGGAGAGGAAAACTTAGTTAAACAAGTTGAACTCAATGACAAATTGATAGTAAGAGACAGTATTGTTAATCAATATGGATTTAAATGGTAATGGGGAATGTATTAAACGTGGCGATATTCAATTATAGCTTTGATTATCACTTGTGAAAAATAGAAATTAATCGGAGAATGGTGGGTTTAATGCTCACCATTCTTTATTTTTAGGGCTTAAAAATTCCGAAAATGAATCAAAAGAACGAAAATGCGACTTCATGTATCAAATGTGGCGATAGCTATAAATGTCCTCTGTTCGGCGTAGCGTAAAGATTGGCGCGGGATGTTGAGCGAAGTGTCCACACTTCGTTCAAGTTAAAAGGAAGTCTCCAGACTTCCTTACTCAAACACGGAAAAAGGCACAAGTAATTGTGTCTTTTTCTTTTAAAAAATGAATTATATTTGCAACTAATATGGAAAGCAGGAGCTTTTCTTCTAGCTTTGATATAGCGGGACGCTATGCCAAACATCGGGTGCTGGATTTTTGCACGCTACAGGGAACCAAGGCTTTATCAATGCACACATTCTTTTTCTTAATCTGGATAGAAAAAACAGCCCGAAAGTTTAGTTCTTTCGGGCTGTCTATATTTAAAGAAGTCGGATATTTACTTTACCTGAACACTTATGCTGCTCTTTACATCGGCTGCAGAAGCTGCATTGCGCAATACAAATTCTCCCGGTTCCACCGTCCAATCTTTAGTTTTATCATTATAAAAAGCCAAATCTTTCACCTTTACTTCCAATGCCAAGGTTTGCGTTTCGCCCGCTTTAAGGAATACTTTCGTGAATGCTTTCAACTCTTTAGCCGGACGCATCACCGAGGCTTTAGGCTGAGAGGCATACACCTGAACAGCTTCTGCACCATCTACCTTTCCGGTATTTTTCAGCGTAAACGATACTTTGATGGTTTCGTCTTGTCCATAGCTTTTCTTATCTGTAACTATTTTGCCATATTCAAAAGTGCTGTACGAAAGTCCGTATCCGAATGGAAATAACGGTTTAATCTTTTTGGTATCGAACCAACGGTAACCAACCAGAATATCTTCTTTGTATTCTTCCTTGATGCTGTCGCCAGGGAAAGCAATTGGTCCAAATGAATGTGCACCATAATCGTTTAGTTTTTCTCCGAAAGTAAAAGGAAGCTTACCGCTTGGATTTACAGTGCCTGCAAGTACATTAGCAATGGCATGACCCGCTTCGGATCCCCCGTACCAAGCCTGAACAAGTGTTGTAGCCTGTTTAAGCCAAGGCATTTCGTACGCATTGCCGCTAAGCATTACCAACACAATGTTCTTATTTACTTTCTGTAATTCGGCAATCAATTCGTTTTGTCCGAAAGGTAAACCGTATGAACGACGGTCATCTCCCTCACTATCTTGCTGCGTGTTTTTATTCAAGCCTCCAACAAAGATGACAATATCAGATTTTGAAGCTAACTCCACAGCTTCTTTTTGCAAGGCTGCTGCATCGAATTGGGGTTTATTCACCCTATCGTATGCAACTGCTCCGGAAGCATATCCTTTGGCATATTTAATTTTATCTACCCCAAATTTCTCTGTCAATCCCTGTAATGGAGAAATTTCACGTTTTGGTTTTAGTTCGGATGAGCCGCCACCTTCGGTGAGTTTACGAGTTGCATTTTCTCCGATAACCGCAATTGTTTTGTATTTCGAAGCATCAATTGGCAGTAAATTGACTGTATTTTTCAACAATACAATACCTTGTTCTGATACTGTACGTCCAACATTATGATGTTCTTCACTGGCCAACGAACCAAATGGTTTATTCACATTCATAGCCGTACGAAAGATTAATCGCAGAATGCGTGTAGCCTTTTCATCTACGTTGGAAACGGGAATTTCTCCCGATTTCAGCAGTTTTAAATAAGGAGCAGCCAGAAAATAACCATCGTAGGCGTTGGTCTTGTTTGTTGTAAATCCATTGGTGTATGTTCCCATTTCAATGTCAAGTCCGTTAAGTGCCGCTTCCTTTGTATTGTGAGCCCCACCCCAGTCAGTAATTACGCAACCATCAAATTTCCATTCGTCTTTAAGAATTTTATTCAGCGTAAGTTCATTTTCACAGGCATATTGACCACGAATTTTGTTGTATGAACCCATAATTGACCAAGCCTTACCTTCTGTAATAGCCGCTTTGAAGGCTGGTAGATAAATCTCATATAAAGCACGGTCGCTGACTTGCACGTCGATATGCCCACGCCATCTCTCTTGATTATTTAAAGCATAATGTTTCACACAAGCAGATACACCATTTTCCTGTACGCCCTGAATATAAGGAATAACCATACGACCGGCTAAAAACGGATCTTCGCCCATATATTCGAAATTTCGCCCATTCAACGGCGATCGGTAAATGTTTACACCCGGCCCGAGCAACACATCTTTCTCGCGGTATCGGGCTTCTTCACCAATAGCATTGCCATAAAGGCGAGACATGCTTGGATCCCAGGTTGCAGCAAGACATGTTAAGGCAGGAAAAGCAGTGCACGAATCGTTTGACCAATTAGCATGACCCCAACTATCCCACAAGATTTCCATACGAACACCGTGTGGTCCATCGCTCATCCAAAGTTCAGGAATTCCCAGACGAGGTACACCGTGTGAACTAAACTTTGACTGAGCAGTACACAATTTTACTTTCTCTTCCAAAGTCATTTTTGAAAGGGCATCTTTTATCCGTAATTCTATCGGTTGTAAATTGTCGAGATAGATAGGTTTTGTTTGTGCCTGCATGCCTGCAAAAAACAGTACACACAGAATAGCTGTCATTGTTTTTTTCATTTTGTATTTATTAAAAGGTTAATACGCTTATCATTATATCACTTTAGTTGTTCAGCTGCATTTGTCGGAGGAATCCATACACCCAATTTGAAAATGTTACTTCCGGGTAATTAAAATAGACTAAAATGAGACAGACCAATCGTTTAAGATTGATCTGTCACATTATCTATATATCTATCTATTTATTCTTATTCATTGACTTATTCTCCGGTCTTTATTTCTTTTGATTCGCTTCCTTTTCCGAGCAGAATAAATACACCAAAACTCCACGAAGAAGGATTAATAGTAAAGCTAGTCGTTTTTTGTGTTCCATAATTTACAATATTATAAAAGCTCGTTCCATCGATTGTTTGATATGCATTGTTTATAACAGGTACTGAGTTATAGCTAAATCCGGTGAAGTTTACCTGTAATCCAATTTTGTCGGTTATCAGGTATTGGAATTCAGGTGATAAATTGAAACGATTGGTTTGTTTGGATGGTTTCTCACTTACAACTTTACTTGTTGTTTGGTTGGAAATACCACCTTGAGCGTCGTAATTGATAATTGTAGAATTTACGGCCACATCATCAGTTACTAAACCGTGTGAGAACTTAGCCCTTAAAGAAAAGCTTAGTTTATCAGATATTGGAACAATATATTTGGCAAAGAGTGAGGGAGCTATTTCATTCCACTTATGTGAAGTTTCATCGAAAACTTGCGACATTAGAACCTTGTTGGTAAAATCACTGTTAGTTAATGATGTATTGGCACTGGATAAAGACTTGTACTCAACTCCAACTCCAATGGCAAAGTTGTCAGAAACAAAGTAGCCTATGTTTGGTGAAACAATAATATTATTATTTGTTTGTTTAATTGTCCCTCCTACCTGAAGTGTAGCGACACTCATGTTATCATTATTGTAATTTACACTTCCATCTAGGTAAATTTTCCCCTGATTATACTGAGCCAAAGCTGCAAAATGAAAAGCTGATAAAATAATAATTAGACTACAAATTTTCTTCATAATAAAATTTTGTTGTGAGATTTAATGCTGTATTTATTACCCCGGAAATAAATAACTGGTTATAAAACAAGTTATTTGAAAGCGCAAAGTTATAATCTAATTTGTAAATAACAACATTTTGTAGCAATATTTGTGACAAATATTCAGTCTAATCAGTCTATTTCAGTAGTTTCTGTCTGTTTTTGCCTACTTTGATAGTCTGAATTATAATTTAGGGTTTTTTCAATAGCACTTTTATAGGAGTGATTTTAAATTAGCTACCGCTTCGGGCATGTATTGATGAATCGTTTCAATTTTTTTACATGAACTCATATCATTACAATCACCGCAAGATTCAAATCCTTTCGATTTCGCGCAAATTCTGATTTCGCATTCAAAACAATGCGCAAAGTGTATGCCTTCTTCCCTGCACCCAACACAATTGATCATTTCGGCAGTTATAGTTGAACTAAACTGAGCGGACCATGCTTCAGCAGTTTTGGCTCGTAAATCATCATTATTGGAAATAGTAGCGATCCTTGCGTCGCAGGTTGCACAATCAAGCCCGCAACAAGAAATTAATTTTTCCATTTCGATTGAATTTTTAAATAGTTTTATTTAATTTTTAAGGAGTTCACTTCAGACATTCAAAATAGTTCAAATTGATTTTATAATCAGATTAATATGCTTGTTACCATAGATTTTGAATATTGAATGCAAATATACAAATTTGTCGTTAAACAATTGATTTCATATATATTCTACATCAAAAATGATCTTTCATCAATTAAAGTGCAGCCAATTACATGTTATTGTATGAATTTTCATTTGTATATTTGTCGAATATTTTGCCTTGATTTTTAATAATACTATCTTAAAGCTCATGATTAAAAGGAATTCGATTGTAACATTACTTATATTTTACTCTTTAATAGCTTTTTGCCAATCTTCTTTCCAAAGAAAACCCGATGGCATTCTTATTTCCATAAAGCAGACCTCCGGCTTTGCTGTAAAAACAATTCAATTGCAGGTTATCACCGATGATATTATACGGGTTACAGCTACTCCGTTGACAAAAATTCAAGAAACAAAAAGCTTAATTACCACTTATACCGACACCAGAAAGACAGGATGGAGTGCAAAGCAATCAGGAAATTTTGTGGTATTGACAACGGCTACTACCAAAGCTTTTGTTTCGATTAAAACGGGCGAAATCAGGTTTACTGATTTGCGAGGTAACATTATATTGCAAGAACAACGCGGAGGAGGAAAAAGCTTCAAACCGATAGAAGTAGAAGGAAAATCCGGATTCTCGTTTCGTCAGGTTTTTGAATCGCCTGCCGACGAAGCTTTTTATGGTTTAGGGCAACATCAGTCCGATGAGTTTAATTATAAAGGCAAAAACGAAGAATTGTTTCAATACAATACCAAAGTATCCATTCCCTTTATCGTTTCCAATAAAAACTACGGAGTTCTTTGGGACAATTATTCAATGAGTCGTTTTGGCGATCCGCGTCCGTATGCTAATCTCGATCAGTTTAAATTGTTCGATAAAAACGGCAAAGAAGGAGGACTTACCGCCACTTACCGCAAAAATAAAAACTCGAATCAGGTTTCTCTGGAACGACAAGAATCGGTGATAGATTATGAGAACATACAAACGGTTAAGAATTTTCCAAAAGGGATAAATTTAGCGAATGCATCCGTGAGTTGGGAAGGTGAAATACAACCAAAAGAAAGCGGGGTGTTCCGTTTTATTCTGTATTATGCAGGTTACACAAAGGTTTATCTGGATGACAGCCTGGTAGTTGCAGAGCGCTGGCGAACGGCATGGAACCCCAACAGCTACAAATTTTCTGCAAAGCTGAGTGCCAACAAAAAACACAAACTGCGTATTGAATGGCTGCCGGATGGAGGCGTATCGTACATAGGGCTTAAAGCCCTGAGTCCGGTGCCTGATGCTGAGCAAACCAAACTGTCCTTGTGGTCGGAGATGGGTCAACAAATGGATTACTACTTTATTCGGGGGAACAATCCCGACGAAGTTATCAGTGGATATCGTCAGGTAACCGGAAAAGCGTCTATCATGCCTAAGTGGGCTATGGGTTTCTGGCAAAGCCGTGAGCGTTACAAAACGCAAGCTGAAATAGTGGGTACGTTGAAGGAGTTTCGTAGCCGTCAGATTCCGATTGACAACATAGTACTCGACTGGAACTATTGGCCCGAGACAGAGTGGGGTAGTCATGAGTTTGAGAAAAGCCGTTTCCCCAATCCCAAAGGAATGGTTGATTCAATACATGCCCTGGATGCCCGAATCATGATTTCAGTTTGGCCAAAATTCTACCATAACACCGAGCATTTCAAGGAATTTGAAAGCAAAGGATGGATGTACATGCAAGCTGTCAAGGATAGTATCCGCGATTGGGTAGGCCCGGGTTATGTAGGTTCATTTTACGATGCTTACTCGGCTGATGCCCGCAAGCTTTTCTGGAAACAAATGAAAGATCATTTATATTCGCTCGGTTTGGATGCATGGTGGATGGATGCCAGTGAACCCAATGTGCGTGATTGTACCGATATGCCTTACCGCAAAGCGCTGTGTGGTCCAACTGCATTGGGACCCTCAACCGAGTATTTCAATGCTTATGCGCTAATGAATGCTGAAGCTATTTATGATGGACAGCGCGGAGAAGACAATAACAAACGTGTTTTCTTGCTAACACGTTCCGGATTCTCGGGCTTACAACGTTATTCTACCGCTACTTGGAGTGGTGATATTGCCACACGTTGGGAAGATATGAAAGCGCAAATCTCTGCCGGAATAAACTTCTCTATGAGCGGGGTTCCTTATTGGACAATGGATAATGGAGGGTTTTGTGTAGAAAAGCGTTACGAAATGGCAAAAGAAGGTTCTGCAGACAGGGATGAATGGCGTGAGCTGAATGTTCGTTGGCATCAGTTTGGGGCATTTGTACCATTGTTCCGCACACACGGTCAGTTCCCTTACCGCGAACTGTGGAATATTGCACCCGAAACTCATCCGGCCTACAAAACCATGCTTTATTATACACAATTACGGTATCGCTTAATGCCTTATATTTATACTCTTGCAGGCATGAGTCATTTCAATGATTTCACCATTATGCGTGCTTTGATGATGGATTTTGAAAGTGATAAAAACGTATTGAATATCGGCGACCAATACATGTTTGGAAAGGAACTGATGATT
>Ga0302208_10000231_pt1 | contig 28398 bp, 23 predicted proteins | sample II_Fen_E2_3_FD_194577 | JGI IMG/M metagenome (GOLD analysis project Ga0302208, IMG submission 194577) | Peat permafrost microbial communities from Stordalen Mire near Abisko, Sweden - II_Fen_E2_3 | ecosystem: Environmental > Terrestrial > Soil > Wetlands > Permafrost | place: Sweden: Abisko...
ACCGACCTGATTGAGTCGTTTTATCGCGATTTGGAATTTGGAACCGGTGGATTGCGCGGTATCATGGGTGCCGGAACCAACCGCATGAATATTTACACGGTAGGTGCCGCCACACAGGGATTGAGCAACTATCTGAAAGCACAGTTTCCCGATGTACCGCAAATCAGCGTGGTGATTGGTCACGACTGCCGCAACAACAGCCGCCTTTTCTCCGAAATATCAGCCAATATTTTTTCGGCCAACGGCATTAAGGTATATTTGTTCGAAGACCTCCGTCCTACCCCCGAAGCTTCGTTTGCCATCCGTCATTTAGGTTGCCAGAGTGGTATTATTCTTACCGCTTCGCACAATCCGAAAGAATACAACGGTTATAAGGCTTACTGGAACGATGGTGCGCAAATGGTGGCTCCACACGATGTAAACGTGATTACCGAAGTAAACAAAATAGCCAGTGTCGACGATATTAAATTCGAAGGAAATCCGGCGCTGATTGAAATTATCGGCGAAGAAATTGACAAAGCATTTATTGCCAACATCAAAAAACTATCGCTTTCGCCCGACTCCATCAAACGCAACAGCGATTTGAAAATTGTTTACACCCCGATACACGGAACCGGTGTGAAACTGATTCCACGCGCGCTGAAAGAATATGGTTTTACCAATATCATTGCCGTACCTGAGCAAAACGTGGTGAGCGGAAACTTCCCTACCGTTGTTTCGCCAAACCCCGAAGAACCTGCTGCACTTGATATGGCGGTAAAAAAAGCCATTGAAACCGATGCCGACATTGTAATGGCTTCGGACCCCGATGCCGACCGCTTGGGAGTAGCCGTAAAAAATGACAAAGGTGAATGGATTCTGGTAAACGGAAACCAAACTGCCCTGATATTTATCTACTACCTCATCCGTCGTTGGAAAGAGCTGGGCAAATTGAACGGTAACCAATACATTGTAAAAACCATTGTTACCACCGAAATTATCAAACAAATAGCCGAACGCAACAGCGTGGAACTATTCGATTGTTTCACCGGATTTAAATGGATTGCCGCCGTGATTCGCGAAAACGAAGGTAAAAAAGAATACATCGGCGGTGGCGAAGAAAGCTACGGCTTTTTACCCGAAGAGTTTGCGCGCGACAAAGATGCCGTTTCATCGTGCACCGTGATGGCCGAAATTACTGCCTGGGCCAAAGACAATGGCAAAACATTGTTCGAATTGCTGGAAGATATTTACGTAGAATACGGTTACGGCAAGGAAAAAGGAATCTCGGTAGTACGCAAAGGAAAATCGGGAGCCGATGAAATTGCACAGATGATGCGCGATTTCCGCAGCAATCCACCAAAAGAAATTGCCGGATCGAAAGTAAAAGCAATAAAAGACTACGATTCACTGAAAATGACCGATATCGACAGTGGAAAAGTGAGCGACCTGGTTATGCCTGCCACATCCAATGTGCTGCAATACTTCACCGAAGACGGAACAAAAATCTCTGTTCGTCCTTCGGGAACCGAACCCAAGATTAAGTTCTACGTAGAAGTACGTGGCACCATGGCCACCCGTGCCGACTACGATGCTGCTGATGCTGCTGCCAATAAAAAGATTGAAGCTGTACGCGCATCGCTGGGAGTGTAAAATAGTTATGAATTATGAGTTATGAATATCTGATAATTAATCATTAACCATTTATCATTAACAACTAATAATTACCATTTATCATTAACCATTAAAAAAAGGTTTTTGCTACAAATTGTAGTGGGAACCTTTTTTTAGCCCGTTATGCGAATCAATAGTTGAAAAATAACCAAAGATCCGGAGGAGCGCACCGTTTGTAGTACGACACAAATACAAATATAATTAGCTACGGAGGAGCGGCCTGCGCTGTAATACCGGTTTCAGGAAGGAACAAAAAAACAAAGAACTGGAAAAAACAGGACGCTCCGACGGAGCTTAACTCTGATTTCCACACTATTTCTACAAACAGTACGGCTCCTCCGGAGCAATGTTGATATTGGGCATCAACATAATGTATAATTATCAAGCACAACCAAAGTCCCTACCTATCGTTATTATCGCCACGTTGAAAAAACACCGTTTGCAAACCAATAACCAAAGCTCCGGAGGAGCGTACCGTTTGTAGCACGACGCAAATACAAATATAATTAGCTCCGGAGGAGCGACCTGCGCAAATCATTAAATTCGAGAATAAATACACACAGACAAGGTTTGGGAATATATTCTCAGAGTTCGGGAACATGTTCTCAAAGCTCCATAATTGATCCTCACTTACCATGATTTTCCTGTCCCAGACTCAGTTTATTGATTTCAACCAGTATAACCAATTTCCCTCACCATGAAAATGCATTTTCATCACCATTAATTTGATTTTCATCACCATTAAAAATCATATTCATCACCATTAATTTGATTTTCATCACCATTAAAATCATATTCATCACCATTAATTTGATTTTCATCACCATTAAAATCATATTCCTCACCATTAAAATCATATTCCTCACCATTAAAATCATATTCCTCACCATTAAAATCGTTTTCCTCACCATTAATTTGATTTTCATCACCATTAAAATCATATTCCTCACCATTAATTTGATTTTCATCACCATTAAAATCGTTTTCATGATCATGAAATTCGTTTCAGTTATCGGGTCTATACCCACACGAAATCTTGCATCATAAAACCCGCCAAAAGCACTCCCGAAGACAAACCGGCAATTAATAACAGAAATGGTTGTTAATGTAATAATTTGTTTTTATCTTTGGAGCGGAATTAATTAAAAAGAGCCATCGAAAACTTATATAAAGTGGAAATATGTGCAATAATAGTTCGCATACATAGCTAAATTGGGAAATATGCGAAATAGATGTTCGCATATATACGTGTTACCAGCAAGCGTAAAAAAGACAACTACATATATCAACAGAAAGACAAAAACATATTTAAATAATAACTCATGGATTTTTTAAAAAGTAATCTATACATAGTAGGAAGCCGAGGAATTGGAAAATCATTTTTTAGAAGAGGATTAGATGAGTTTTTCCATTATGAAAAAAGAGCGCACATGGACAAATTCAATGGACACGATTGGATTATCCAAACAGAAAATAGCCAAATTGAAGTTGAAATAAAAGAATATAGCAATTTTGACTTACCCGATATACATTTTGAATCAAAGGAAGTCAAAAGTATCATTCTGTACATTACTGATGAGTATCAGCATAAACGTGAGTTTTATATTCCTCAAAAGGACATAGAGCAACTGAAAAATATTTCAAGTAAGGCGACTATCATCATGGCACCATCCTTTATGTCTTATGAAACTGAAAAAGACATAAACATAAATCTTCTAAAAAAACTTACTCCATTTGTCGAGTATTTTTTACCAATCCATGATCTTCATTACAGAGAATATGAAGGTGTATCACAAATTGCATATATTTTAAGACAACTTTTAATAAACACTCATACTTCTTCTTTAAATTACGCTAAAGAACTAATTAGGAAGAATTTTGAAACTAAAGAACCAATTTTGGATTTAGGCAACTTAGGTTTAACCAGTCTAAATGATATAAAAGAGTTATTCCACAATACACACCTAAAAACGTTAATTCTCAGTAATGAATGGGGAGAATACCAGGATGGTAGTTGGTTAAGGAGGACAAGTTATAATAAATTTGAACCCAATGTATTATTTGGTTTTCCAAAGGAAATCAGCAACTTAAAGAATCTTGAAACTCTTATTGCTGGCGGTAATTGGAAAGATTCTAAAAGAAGAACAAGATACATTTCTTCAAATTGGCATATAACCGATATAAAACCATTAGCTAGTTTGAAAAAGTTATCCGTTTTAAATTTGAGTAATAATGAAATTGATACAATTACACCAATTTCAAGTCTTTCAAGTCTAACAAGATTATACCTAAACAATAACACAATAAACGGATTTCCGAATATCAACAAGTTTAGTATATTAAAAGAGTTATATCTAAGCAATAACCAAATAAAAAACATTAAATTTTTATCATTAGCTGGAAACACAATTCAAACTATTGATTTACACTCTAACCAAATAACTGACTTAACGCCTATAAAAGAAATAATTTCAAAAATTGAAATTATGGATTCAAAATGGGAAAATAAAACGATCAGTATTGCACAAAACCCATTATCAATTCCACCAGCAGAGGTAGTTGCTAAAGGCAAACAAAGTATATTAGCTTATTTTACTCAATTAGAAGCCGAAAAAAAAATTCAGATGAAACCTTATGTAAATGCAGATATAAAACTCATTATGGTAGGGAACAGCAATGTTGGTAAATCAACATTTGTTCATTGGCTAAAAACTGGAAAAATCAACAAAAACATAGAAACAACTCACTGGTTGGAATTTGGAGAATGGAAGGCTCAAAGGAATGGGAAAAACTATACCGTAAGGATTTATGATTTTGGTGGTCAGGAATACTATCATGATACACATCATCTTTTTTTTACAAATAGGACAGCATATGCGCTATTTTGGGATAGATTATCTAATCATTTTGATGAATTAGAAATAGAGCAAACACAAATTGGAGGTGAAAAAAAGATAGTGAAAATCGAGATATTTCCTATTGAATATTGGCTTGATTCCATAAGATATCACACTCAAAAAAGAAAATTGACTCAAATAGAGAAATCCATACCAAAGATTCTTGATGAAAGAAATGATCAAATTGAAAAATCATTAGGAAATCGAATAGACTTGACAAAATCAGTAACAAGAGCTATAAAAGAAACTGAAATTAAGCTAACAGAAGAAGAAAATATATTAGTACTACAGAACAAGGTTGAATCGAGAAAATTGAAACTTTTCATTAATGAAGAATCTATTAGAAATATATACCCCAAGATTTACGATTTTGAGGAAATATCGCTTTATAACAGTTATAACCTTGAACAATCTAAGAATACAATATTTAACATTTTTGACAGTTTAGAAATTTTCAATAGACAGTATCTTGGAACATGGAATTATATAAAGCAAAGCATCCAAGCCCAAACGTTTAATAAAAGTTTTTCAAATAATGAGTTTAGAGACTATTGTAACAAGATAATAAAAAGCTTACCTGAACTTAAAGGAAAGTCCCAAGCAAGACAAAATGAAGTACTTTTCTCTTCGGAAGATACTAAAGTTTTTGCCTCGTTTTTAGCGGACATTGGTTTGTGCCTCTATTATCCTGATAATAGTGAATTGAAGGAAAAAGTATTTTTAAATCAGAATCAAATACTTAATGATTTAAATAAGATTCTTCTCACTATTAACAGAGCGAATGGAGAGATTACTGAATCTGATATTGCGAAAACATTAAAAGAAACAGAAACAAGTGATAAAGTAAAAGATGTCATCAACCTAATGCTTCATTTTAAAATTCTTTTTAAGCATCCTCTTGTAGATAAAAAATCTTTCATAGCACCACTTTATCTACCACAAGATCCACCCCAAAGCATAAAGTTATTTCAATCATTATTTGAAAAACCTGTTTATCGTTTTAAATACGAAACTTTTATTCATAAAAGTGTAATACTTGACTTTTTCCATACTTATGGTTCTAAAGCTCTAAGCGAAACAAGTGATGAATCTTCATTTTACTTTTGGAAAAATGGCATTGTCATAAAAGATGAGAACAGCAACGACATTGTTATGGTAAAGTTTGTTCCATGGAACAAAAACAACCAATGTGCTTCTCTAGATATTTTTGCTGTAAATGGCACAAACGATAAATTTGTTAAGACAATTGTTGATTATGTTGATTCTATAAATGACGGAATTAAGGTTACAAAACTTGTTCCAAATGAATCTCAAGAGGATTTTATTCCATTAGAAGTTATTCATCAGAATGAGAAAGACCAAAATCCGATATTCAAGTATGGAAAGAAGTATTATAGGTTAACGTCATTCAAAAAGTATCTAAACTCACCTCTAAAAATGAAAAAAATATTTATCTCTTATTCTAAACTAGACCTTGGACTGGTTAACACGTTTATTGAACATCTTTCAGCTTTACAGAGAGACGGAAAAGTTGCTCACTGGTATTGCAGTGAGTTAGAAGCAGGCTCTAAATGGAATGACGAAATAAAAAAACATATGGAAGAAGCCGACATTGTTTGCTTTATGGTAAGTCCAAATTTTATGAAGACTGACTATATCCATGAACATGAAATTAAAAAAGCTTTTGAACGAAAATCAAAAGACCCAAATTTTAAAATAGTTCCAATTATATTAAATTTCTGCCGTTGGATAACAGCCAATAATAACCTAGGCGACTACACTGCACTTCCATACACAGCAAAGCCAGTTATGGACTTTAAAAACCAAGACATGGCTTGGTATATTATTGCAGAATGTTTGCGTTTAATGATAGACAATAATCTTAATCCAACTGACGATTCTTTTTACAGCAATCAAGCCTTACCATCAGACGTCTTGAAAATTTACGATAGAATTATGGAAGGTAAAGTGGATAATGACAATATATAATAGCATTAACAAATGCATAAAGTGACAAATAAAATGATAAAAGGAACAGAAATGATCTAAACGCCAGCTGGTAATACTTATACTTCCTGTGGTCGGAACGACCCAGCCCCGATATATCGGGGTAAACGCCAAAGCGTCGGTTGAACCATATTCCCTGTAGATAGCTTGTCTGAATCAGAATTTACTGAGTTATTGAATTTACAGATATAAGTATTGGCACAAAAAACTATGACAGCGGATTAGGTTTGTTTGAAAATAATGGGAATTTTTAACCAATTGAAATTGAAGATAAAATACTTTGGACAATCAATAACAGATATAAAATAAGACAAATTCAACTTGTCAACTTAGAGTTATGTTATGAAAAAGAACTTGATAGATTTTATTAGCGACAAACTGACTTATTGGAATGGGGAAAATTATTCAAATAAAAACGATCCTAATTTTTTAGTTCCAAAAGCAAGTCCGGGTAGTGGTTATAGACTAAATTTCGGGAATCCAAAAGCTGTCATATCATTTATTTTAATGATTATAGTAATGGACATTTTGATAATTGATTCAATTTTAATTTCTAAGAAATAATCCAGTCTTCCGCTTAACCCATAACAAACAACAAAAGAGAAGTACAGGTAGCAGATTGTACTAGCAAGTGAATTTACGACAACATTTTAAAGATCAAAGAATATGAATAAGACAATTCGGTATTTCCCTTTTGTTTCACTGATATTAACCGCAATGGCAGCAGGTGATAAGTTTTTATCGCTTTCTTATTGTATTAAGATGGGATCGTCCTTGCTGTTACTTATTATTGCTGTTTTTAGTTTTGCACTTTTTCTGCGAAAGAAATTAAAGACTAAATCAAGTATCAGATAGTATAAACTACTCACTAAACGAATAAAAAAATAACAACTATATAACTAAAATATGAATAGATTCGCACTACTTCCCATTTTTCTATTACTGGTATGTACGACAAAGGCTCAGGATAGAATTATCAGTACTAATCATGATACGATTCTTTGTAAAATAGTATCAATAAACAATGAACATATCAGATACGAACTAACCAACAAAGATGGATCTGTTACCGGTAAGTTTATGAATCTGTCGCAGGTAATGGAATATACCCGTTCTGTTCGACAGGAAAAGAATTCGAAACCGGGTAAGCCTAAATTATCCAAACCTGTAAGCATTTTTGAAAACAAGTGGTGTTTGGGTTTAAGCATTGGTGGATCGACCATGCCACGCTACTTTGATAATTCGTCTGATGCACTGTCCGACTCATACAAAAAGCTAAAAAACGGATTTCATATCAATGCAGGCGCTCATTATATGCTAAATAATTCGTGGGGTATAGGAGCTGAATATTCGTTTTTCAATTCGAGCTCTAGTGGTGATATGCAAACTCAATACTCCCCAACAGAATTTATAACAATATCTGAGAAAACCCGGCAGTATATTAATTACCTGGGACCATCGATTCTGTTTGTACAAGAGCTGGATGCCCGACGAAAATTTACGTTGAATGAATCTCTCTCGGCAGGGGCTTTATTTATTCGGTTGGAAGATCAAAGCACATACCCTAACGTTGATAACACCGGTTACACTGACGTTTCAAACAATACCTTACTAACGGGCAACGCGCTGGCAGCTAAACTTGGAATTTCTGCCGAATACAAGTTATGTAGTAAAGTATCCGTTGGCTTAGGTGGTGATTTTATATGGTGCTCATTAAAAAAAGCAAGTTATGAAGCGAAAAGCCCGAATAATAGTTCATCCGTAACTAATCAGGAATTGACCAATGCTTTGAACTTATCCCGTATTGATTATTCTTTTGTTTTGCGTTATCGCTTTTAATTTAACCTCTATCAAATTTATTTATGCGACATATCTTTAAAAACACGATACTGTTTACATTACTCGGTCTGCTGACAGCTTGCAGCAACGATTTTCTGAGTGAGAATCTGATTTCGGGAACTTCACCCGTAGGTGCATCCACTATTTATATTTCTCCCGATTGGCCCAGCGCTAACTACATGTTTAAGTTGCCACCGCTGAAAAATGCTGATTATGAAATTGTGGCGAAACCATCGTGGCTTAATACCAGCTCCACCACTGGTCACATGTCCGATAGCATAGCTGTTGTTCAATGTTCGGCTCTAAAAAATGCGGCTTTCAGTACGGTAGGTCTTTACATGGATTTTATGACTGTGCAATCTTCCACGATGAAGTATAAAGTTCCGATTGCATATATAACCGAAGGAGATCCAACCCTTCAGGTACAAAATCCAGTAACCCTATCGTATAATAGTTTTAGTTCTCCGTCTTTGCCGATTAAAAATACCGGCTTGGGTATCCTGATCTGGAATATTGCCAGTATGCCCGATTGGCTGGCTGTTGATACAACTAAAGTGGAATCGAGCGGTTTGTATATTACTCAAAACAGTTCGTACGATATACCTCTGCTTATTAAGCCCAAGCTAATTACTACGGGTAATCTGACAGGTATAATTGTTCTTACAACAAATGATAAGAAGCATCCAAGGATAAACATAAATGTTTCAGCCGATCTGGGTACTCCTCAACTGAACATATATGCCAATACAATCAATTTTGCCTTAAATGAAACATCAAAATCTCTGACTTTCAGCAATTCCGGAAATGGTATGCTTAGCTGGGAATTTAAAGATATTCCCCAATGGCTAACTATTACACCGTCGAGTGGAATGAGCGTTCCTTATACATCCAGCAACAACATTGTATTTAGCTGCGACAGAACAAAACTCTCACCGGGACAGAATACGGCTACCGTAAATTTGAAAACCAATGACAGTTCCCATGCCTCGTACAGTATTACCGTTACAGCCTCTGCACCCGGAAATAATGCGAACACGCGCGCTATAACCGGAAACGTTATAGATGCCGTATTCAATAAAAATACGAACACACTGTATTATGTAACCAGCTCGCCCAGTAAGTTAATTGCTTACGATGTAAAAGCCAGATCTGTTTTAAATGAAATAGTGCTGAGCAAAGCTCCAACCTGTTTTGCAATTTCGGAAGACTGGACAAAAGCTGCTGTAGGACACAATGGCTCATTAAGTGCCATCAACTTAACGAGCAATACAGTAACTGCGACCTACACATCAGATTATTCAATAAACGACATTGCCTGGGCTGCAAATGATTGGTTCTGTTACACACAAAAAGGTGGAAGTTTCTCAGGTCTTCACTGGATAAATACTGCTACCGGTGCTGTATACGAGGACAAAGATCAGAGTAGTCTGGATGGAAATTCATTCGTCAAAAAAGTACCTAACCAGGCCTATCTTATAGCCACACGAGGGAATACTTCGCCTAGCGGCTTTTTATGTTATGATATTGCCAGCAAGAGTAAAAAAAGCTATGCGCATATGGACTTAAGTAATTTCTGGATGTCGGAAGATGGTCAATATATTTATGCGCAGAACAGCAATATTTACAGAACAACCAGCTCAACAGGATCAACAGATAATTTTAATTCCAACATTAACGCGATTGGTAAGATTGACACTCCAAGCAGCTATAGAATAAGTTTCGGTTATCACAGTAATCATAATTTGTGGGTCATTCAAAGTGATTCTTATACCTCCGATGCATCTGCCAGCATTTACCAGTTTGAAGACAATGACTACACACTGGTAAAAAAATATGCTTACGACATGCTCTATCAGCCCGAAAATCAAGCTTCGGCCTTTAATGTAAACGCAAATTATGTTTTTGCCAACAACGAAGGAACCGAGATTTCGGTTTTATGTAAAGGAGTCAGCAACAGCAGCTGGATCATACAGTTTATTCCTATAAAGTAGTGGATAGCTAAATAATTTAAACAGAGTAATCAGAATAATCCTGCATTCATTTTGTTGCTTGTCGGCAATGAACGCTCCAATAAATAAAATATGCCGAGTATCGGTACCACCAAATGCGTATAGCATCGGGCGGTATGCGGCATAAAAAAAATAAAGAAACAAACTTGCGGGTCGAAAAACAGTTGACGAACTAGTAATTATAATCTTTTATTAAAACTTTAAATCATGGACATGTTAATGTTTTCATTCTTTCCGATTTTAATCGTTCTCGTCTATTTGGCAATAATAATAGCCGTAATTTATTTTGTTTACACATGGGTAAATAAATTTATTTCTCTGAAAGAAGAGCAAAACGACTTATTGCGAGAAATAATAAAAAGATTGGAGAACAAATAAAGAGACTGCTATCTTTTCGACAGTGACTCCCCTGCTGTCTAAGTTCTGTTACCATAACAAACAACAAAAGGGAAACACAGACAGTAGCTTACACTAGCAAGTGAATTTACGACAACGTTTTAAAAATTAAAAAGAATATGACTAAAACAAAAGTATTTCCGAATTTTTGGCAAGCATTATTATATAATTATCTTTTACCCATAATCATTAGTGTTGCCATTGGTCTCGTTCTTGTATTGGTCCTTAAAGTTACAATCCCGTTCAAACAAATACAGCTATTTACGAAGCATTTTGGACATTTAGTGACTGTTCCATTTGTTCTGTTTTTTTTATGGAGAAGTAAAATCAAAATTAGTTGGTCTGAATTTACAACATTAAATATCAACCATCTACTACTTATAATACCGTTAGCAATCGGAACTGAGTTTTTGTTTTTCGGTACGATTCATTTGTTCGAAAGACTATTTAATCGGAACTACCCTTCATTGGCGACTAAATCTACTGACTATTTATCAGTTATTCATGCACTCATTGCTGCACCTATAATTGAAGAAATACTATACAGGCGTATATTCTTACATCAGTTTCTGAAACAATATCCATCGTGGTTAGCAATCGTATTATCAACATTTCTATTTGTTATTCCACATGTTCAAACAATCATTCATCCCGATTCATTTATTCCATTTTTCATTTCTGGTTTATTTTTAGGATTAGTGTATTATAAAACGCAATCAGTCTTATTGTGTGTAATTAGTCATTCTATTCTTAATGCAATTACTTATTTGCCGATTGACATGCTATTTAAATAAAACGGTTATGATGACTATGTATATGAATACTATAACCAAAATATAGAAGTCGTCTTGACTTTTTATAATGTCGCACCTACGGAGCTTTTGTTTTATTTGAATTAATATTTCGACCATAATATAGCTCCTAACGGAGCATTTTAAAAGCTTCGTAGAAGCGATATTATGGTAGTCAGAATTATATAGTATCTGTATAAGCTCCGTCGGAGCGGCATTATGGCATCATTAAAAAGTCAAGACGAACTCATAGACTATGCTTTATAAAATGAAATTAAAGAAAGCATCAAAAGTATTGCAAACAAAAAACAAATCATTACTGCATTCTAAACCTGTTGATTAGCTGGAATCAGTAGATTTATGCGTTTTGATTTATATGATTATCTGCATCAAGAATGAAAGACAAACAGAAAGAGAATTTCAAAATATCAAAGAATAAGATTAAAAACAAAATTTAAATAGAAAGTATGATAATTTTCGGAACAAAAACTATTGGCAGTGTCAGTAAAACTGGAATGTTTTATTGTCCAAACTGCAAAAAAGATCAACCCTATAAGTTAATGAGGTACAAAAGGTATTTCCATTTATTTTTCATCCCAATATTTCCGATAAAAGATCTAGGAGATGGATTAGAATGCATGAATTGTCATACATCTTTTGTACCAAACTCAGTCTCTTTCAAAGAAGAATCTGATCTAAAACATATAGTTGTAGCGCCTGATTTAATTAGTCCTACAAGTGCTAATTTCAGCAAAAGAGTTGGAGCATATATAATTGACTATATATTAATATATATATTATACATAGCTCTTTATTCTATTGGGATTGTGATGTGGCCATTGATTATCATTCTTACATTCTTATATTTCCTACTATGTGACATATATTCTAAAGGATCATCCCTTGGTAAACTAATATTTACAATTAAAGTTTCGGAACTTGATGCTGATAAAGTACCTATAAACTCAAAATTGATTATTAGAAATTTAATTAAGACTATAAGTTCATCTATTCCCATCATCTTTTTATTCGCATTAACGAATGAAGATAAGCAAGCATTACATGATAAAGCAGCAGATTCAATCGTAATTGACAAAATAAATTAAGAAGCTAGTTTAAAAATATTAAGTTTTGTTTGTCTCTACTCATATAGCTGCCTGACTCGTGACAAATAATATAAAAAAGATGCACCGGTAGCAGACTGCGCTAGCATGTGCATTTACAACAAGATTTAAAGATTACAGGAATAAAAACTTAAAAACTTCGAACTAACTATGGAAAAATTTATACGACTCGACAAAAACAATATTGATACCGAACATATCTGTTGTGCTTTTGCCGACAAAAACTGTAAGGCTAGTTATGAAGCCAAGAAAAACTGGTTACGAAAAGAGTTTGAAAATGGATATGTGTTTCGGCGGATAGATGCGCGTGCGAAGGTATTTATTGAATACGGACCGGCAGAGAAAGGCTGGGCACCGGTTGATGCGCCGAATTATCTATTGATAAACTGCTTCTGGGTTTCGGGGCGGTACAAAGGTCAGGGATATGCCAAAGCCTTATTACAACAGGCACTCGACGATGCTAAAGCTGCAGGAAAAGCAGGATTGGTTACCGTAGCCGGTGTAAATAAACTTCCGTTTATGAGCGATACACAATGGCTTTTAAAACAAGGATTCGAAGTTTGCGATAAAACGGCTACCGGATTCTGTTTACTTGTCAGAAAGATAAACCCGGGTGCAGACAATCCACACTTTAAAGAAACAGCCCTCAGTGCTACCATTGCGGAGCAAAACGGTTTGGTGGCATATTACTCCAATCGATGTCCGTTTGCCGAATTTCACGTACAGACATCACTCACCGCAACAGCGCATAGCAGAAAGCTGCCTTTGACAATTATAAAACTGGAAACTGCGGAGCAAGCACAATCGGCACCGGGTCCTGCAACCATTTTCAGTTTGTTTTATAACGGAAAGTTTATCACCACCGATATTAGCGTTTGTACCGACAGCAGGTTTGATAAAATCATGCAAAAAGTTTTGGCTAAATGAAACAACAAACCGGCTACAGAACACAAAGAGTAGAAAAAGGGAATGCTCAGCAACTATTTTATACTTTATACAGCCCTGAATCTGAAAATATCAGAGCTACAATTCTGATTATACACGGAATGCAGGAACACAGCGGCAGATATAACGAAGTGGCGCAATACCTGGCCGAACAGAATTTTGTAGTGCTGACTTATGATCAGGCAGGACATGGTAAAACGGCTAAAACCGAAAATGACATGGGCTTTTTTCAACTGCATCAACCGGACAAACAAGTGGTAAACGATGCTGAAAACATGGCCGATTATGTAGAAAAACTATATCCAGATATTCCGCATTTTGTATTGGGTCACTCGATGGGTTCATTTGTAACCCGTTGTTTACTCCGGCAGGCAGGATACCGGTTCGATGGCGCTATAATTGTTGGTACGGGTGGAAAAACCAGAGGAGCTAAATCAGGAAAAGCTATTTTTGCAGTACTCAATGCCCTCTCTCCGCGACACCGGACATATTTCAATACCATTTTCGGTAAGATGAATAACAGACGGTTTAGAAAAGAACAAAACAGCACGGTTCTGAATTGGTTGAGTGTAAATAAAGCCAACAGGGACGCTTATGCGCAAGACTCACTGTGTGGTGTAGCATTTAGCAATAATGGTTTTTACACTTTGCTGTCGTTAAACGTAAAAGCTACCCAACGAAACTGGGCTGAAAATATTTCAGCAGAATTGCCCTTTCTATTTTTGAGTGGAGAAGATGATCCTATTGGAGATTTCGGCAAAGGAATCAGAAAAACGGTAAAACAGATGAAAAAAGACGGATTTAAAGATATAAGCTGTCAATTGTATCCCGGCATGCGCCACGAGATACTAAACGAAGAAATAAAACTACAAGTGTATAAGGATATCGAAAAATGGATTTCGGAACATCTCAAAAGCGGTCTTTAAATAAAGAAACATTTGTTTCTACAACAAGTTTGATAAAACCCACCAACACCTTCTGCATCTTTGACGGAATTGTCATCTGAAAAACTTGTATAATAACTTTAGCTTAGTTACATTTGTATAAAAAATTGAAAGAAACAATGATTCATAACAACTACCGTTTGCATAGCCTCATTATCTTGTGTTTTACTGCATTTATTCATGTTACAAGCTGCTCAGCCCAAAATAAAAAAGGTCACACGACCGTCATTCTTTCGCTGGATGGTTTCCGATGGGATTATCCGACTAAAACTGCCACTCCGGAACTGAACCAAATAGCCCGAGATGGTGTAAAAGCGGTATCGTTGATTCCTTCATTTCCTTCCAAAACGTTCCCCAACCATTATACCATTGCCACCGGACTGGTGCCCGATCATCACGGACTGGTCAATAATTCTTTTTACGATCAGGAACTGGACAAACCTTATTCGCTTAGCAACAAAGATGCACGGTTTAACCCGGTTTTCTACGGAGGTGAACCCATTTGGATAACAGCTAAAAAACAAGGAGTAAAAACGGCTTCTTTTTACTGGGTAGGAACAGATGTAGACGATATGCATCCCGCCATCTGGAAAAAATACAATCAGCAAACTCCTTTTCCGGAACGTATTGACACCATTGTAAAATGGTTAAATAGTCCGCTGGCCGAACGTCCACAACTCATTATGGCTTATTATCACGAACCGGACGAATCGGGACATCATTACGGACCGAATGACAAACGAACACTAAAAACCGTGCGCGAAATGGATGAAATGGTGGGTAAACTCTATAAACAAATCAAAAAACTACCCAATGCCGATAGCATCAACTTTATCATTGTGGCCGATCATGGTATGGGGGCTATTTCGTCGAAACGAAACATTGTTTTGCACGATTACATTCCGCAGTCGTGGCCGGTGATGATACAGGGTGGAACACCCAACTTCAATATTTATGCTCCGGGCGTGTGGAAAGATTCGGTTTATGCAGCTTTGAAAAAAGCTCCGCATATTCAGGTGTGGAAACCTACAGAAGTTCCGGCTTACCTGAACTATGGCAAGAACCAACGCGTTGGGGACATTATTGTTGTGGCCGATTCGGCATGGAGCGTCACGCTTTCAAAACCTGAAAAAGAATCGATAGGTGGTACTCATGGTTATGATCCCCGCAACACAGATATGCATGCCATCTTTTATGCCGTGGGTCCGGACTTTAAAAAGAATTACGTACAACCCTCTTTCCAGAATATTCATATCTATCCCCTACTCGCTTATTTACTGGGCATACAACCGGCAAAAACCGATGGCGACTTACAACAGGTGATAGAGATGGTGAAAAAATAGGGATGAATGATAAAGGATAAATTATGAACTATGAATTATGAACTATGAATTATGAATTATGAATTATGAATTATGAATTATGAACTTGTTAATCATTATCTACGCTCTTATGAAAAAAACACCTTTATTTATCCTGCTATTAGTAGCATTGCTAATCGGTACCGCAGCATTTAAACCGGCAAACCGATACAAAGACGGTACCTATACCGGAGAATCTCAATCGAAGTATCAAACAGAACCTTATTGGGGACAAGCCACCGTAGAAATTAAAAACGATAAGGTGGTGAAATTTCATTTTCAGATTATCGACAAGCAGAAAAATGAAGTTTTTGGTCCCGACTACGAGCGACATTTCAAGGACAAGCCCGAATATGTGCAACAATGTCGTAACGACCTGAAAGGCGTACAAGCTTATGCCGAAAAATACCGGAAAACAAGTGACCCGGAACAAGTAGATGCTATAACCGGTGCTACCTGGTCGTACAACATCTTTCAGGCTGCTCTTAAAGCCGCTTTAGACAAAGCCAAGAGCAAATAAATTAAAACAAAATTGGGTTTCGCTACTTTCCATTCGGCGTATACATAACTATACCTGCCGATTGAAAAAGTGCGAAAACCAACTCTATAACTTTTCCTGCCTATAGCTTGCCAAATGCTTTTGCAGTAGAATAATCTCCCGTACCCGATCCTTGTCCCAGTACATTTCCGTTATAATAGATTTTGGTACTGATAGTGGCGTTTGCATTAGTTGCTTTTGCCGAAACTGAAACCGAATCGGCATGATGTCCGGTAAACGATACTGTCCATGTGCTTGCCGAAATATTTTTTTGTACCGTTGCCCCTGTGCTGTCTTTGTAAACTACCTGAAACCCGGCCGGATTGGAAGTCACCTCATACTTTACTACCCCTGCTACTTTAGCACTTGCATCTGAAGGACTATCTTCGTTTTTACATGCTACTGACAACAGCGCAAAACAAGCGATAACAATAACGAACACTTTTCTCATTTTTCTTCTTTTTAATTGTTTATTTAATTTACTTAGCAGCGATCTATTAGTCGATTTTAAAATAGAATTCTATAAGCCGGATTTTATATAGATACATTAATAAACTTAGTTATTTCAAAGTTATTACAATCAAGAGCTAAAAACATTATTGTATTTCATTAAATGGCCTTTTTGCGTTTGATTAATTTATTGATTATGTTCCATCTACATTAATCAATACTTTGATATGCTACAAGTATAACAAGAAAAATGATATGAATAACAGATACAAACGGCTTGTTATGTATTATTAATACACAAGAGACATTGTATAAGTTACGAATAGAAAAGCCCACTGAAACAGCAATTCCTGTTTTACTTACTGTTCCTCGCCATTTGAACCCAGGCTCTTCCCCAGGCGGGATTGGCAGTTGTAGTATTTTCAGTTTCAAACGCAGCAGCGGCTTTATCCACTTCCTGTTGAAAATCGGGGTTAGCCTGATGCATAAACTGAGCCATATTGTTTTTAAATAAAGCCCGAAGAATCATCGCTCTTGGATTATTCGGGTTTAATGCAAGGGCCTTTTCATAATTGGCCATAATCTCGCCCGAATATCTGGGACCATTCGTTTGAGGATCGGAAGCAATCAGCCCGTAGAGTCGCAATCCTTTCAGTGTATAAACTTCAGAAAGTTCCGCGCCTTTCAACTCCGGCAGTTTATTCAGATAATCCTCTGCTTCGCGAAGATACTGAGCCTTTTCATCTTTGGAGGGCAACTGAAACGATAACTGCACATCTACATAAGCCAGATAATAGTTTGCCAACCATACGTCCGGCTTAGCCATGCTGAATCGTTCCAGCTTACTACGTACCTGCATTAATTCTGAAACTTCTTTTGCTTTGTTGAGCGTTTGCACCACTGGAGTCAGATCTTGTGCCGTTGCCAGCAAGGGAAGAGCTAAAAGCAGCACCCATACATAATTCTTGATTGTTTTCATTTTGATTGAATTTTTGAATATAAATAATTAGAAATTAGAAACATCATAAGCAGCTTTTCCACTTAGGGTAATAAAAATGCCCAGGTAAAAGAAGTGTGGAGCAGAATCAATGACCGGAATCTTACGATAACCGTCCGACTGACTAGCATCAGCAGTATAGTTGTAATTATACACATTTTGTCTATTCAGCAGGTTGGTAGCCGAAGCGTAAATAATTACTTTTTTACTGGCCAGATACGTCAGACTCATGTCTACACTGTTGTAACAGTCGGTGGTAGAATTCATGATTCCCGCTTTGGTCGGATCGTGATAGGGTCGTCCGCTGGCAAAGCGGTTGGTAATCCCCAAAATGCTTTTCAATGCCGGAACATTGTATTTCAACGATACGGTGGCATTGTGTGTCGTGGCATATTGCGGAACACTCAGCTCGGTATATTCTTCGTATTTCCGTTTCGAGAGGCAGAATGAATACGCCAGCATATATTCAAAGTTTTTAAATAAAGCTTTGTCATTAAAAAACAGGTCAACTCCTTTGCTGTATCCGTATCCGGCAGAATTCAGTACTGTGGGTTCCTGCAAAGCCAGCTTGTCGTATTGTTTATAATAGCTTTCTATGCGGTAAATCTTATCCTTTTTTTCGTAGTACATGCCACCCACATACTGCATGCAGGTTTCGGAACGCAGGTCTCGGTCTAGCAGCAGGTATTTATTGTCGGCAAGCTGAGTATAGCGCCCCACAATGCCCGAAAAGTTGATGCCATTGAGGTTATACGTCAGAGCCAGACGTGGATTCTGATTCCACTGATGATTGATGCTCGTATATTCCAGGCGGTCGGACAGTTCGGCATGCAAATTCGAAGACAAATTCAGAATAGCCGTAGCAAATGCCGCAGTAATGGTATGGTTTATCGAATCGGAATAAGCAGTTGTGATGTAGTTGTAAGCCGTATCATTATGCCGGAAGAAATTTTCCAGCCCCACATTTAGTCGCAAAAAATCGGTAAAACGTTTGCTGGCTTTTGTTTTCAAATGGACTTCCCACTCCTTATTCCGGTACGTATCCGCTGCCACAAGAGCATCGCCGATATGTTGGTTGTGAAAAGAGAATGCCGCACCGGCAAAAATTTTGTAACCCGATCCGGTATTTTTCTGAAAAGTAGAATTCAGGTAGAAATTATCATCCTTCATATTTAAATTGCGCACTGCCAACGGATCAGACAATGCCGTCAACTGCTGTACGAAAGTTGTACGATCATATCCGATAAATGTTTTAAAAACAGTAGACGGATCGGGATTAAACCGAAGCTGACCGCTACCCGAAAAAAGCTGATACGGATTCACCCAATGTAATCGATCGGGAACCAGACCATAATACGGTTCCAGATTCTGATAATTGAGACTCACCGAAGCCGATCCTTTATCAAAAGCCTGCGTTCCTCCACCTCCCACACCTACCGATGAAGGATTAAATCCGATTTTAGTTACCGGACTGGCATCTTTGGTATTCAACGCCAACACGCTGGACAAACCCTGAGCATATTCCGAAGCCGAAGCACCGGTGGAAAAATTGATGCCTTCGAACATAAAAGGAGAATAACGTCCCCGCACCGGCACATTGTCGCTGGTAGTGGTATAAGGCGAAAGCACATGCATCTCGTCGATATAGGTTTGTGCCTCGCGACTGTCACCTCCGCGCACGTACAACTTTCCACTTTCGCCCACCATTTGCGCACCGGGCAAAGTGCGAAGCGAGTGATACAGGTCACCGGTTGATCCCGCCGTGGTAACAATATCCACCGCCGACATTTTTCCAAACTGCCCGTTTCCTTTTAATCTGAAATTGCCTGCAGTTACCACCACATTGTCCAGCGTAATATTATCGGGATGCATTTTTACAACAATATTCGTCAGTTTGCCTGCTGTAAGCAGCATTGTATATTCCGCGTACCCCATTATGCGTACACACAGTGTCAGTTCTCCGGTCTGGTCGGTCGTAAAACTAAAACGCCCCAGCGAATCAGTGCTTGCTCCATCAATACTTCCTTTTATAAATACATTGGCATAGGGCATCGGTTTGGATTTTTCGTTCAGCACCTTCCCTTCTACGGTGCGTTGTTGACCAAAAACGGAACAAAATCCGGCAAAAAAGAACAGGATAATCAGGGTAAAATCTTTCATTTGTTTCTGCTTTAAAATTTTCATGCAGCAAACTTAAATCAAAGAAATAAGACCGAAAAAAAACAGGGATAAAACGACAAAATATGTGATAAAACGCCAAAAACAGGGATGAATGACCAAAAACAGGGATAAATGGCAGGGTGTTTTTTTGGAAAAACAGCAACTAAACGGGGAATACTATCAGCCTCAACCAGCCGGGAAAATGAAATTGGAATAAAGAAGAAAAAGCTATTGCTAAAATGAAAAGATGAGTCATTTTTCCTACAGGAAATGGAGTATTTCCTTGTTACAATGAAGTAAATGCATATTACAATGAAGCATTTTCACCTTCAAATTTCTTAAAATAAGGCTAAAATCAACGCTTTTATTAAGAACAAAAGGTAAATACAATCAACTAACTAATTGAAACTATATAATGTCGTATTTCCTAATTCTTCCACTTTCGTGTAAATTTGTGAAATTCGTGGTTTAATGATTATTTAAAACCACGAACCAACGGTCAGCGAAGCTAATTGCACGAATTTCCATAAATTAATTCGAGAAATAATTTGTGGAAATATGAATTGTCACGAATGAAGATATGACATTTAATTGTTCGTTCTACTTAATACGGTAATTAACAATTTAATTAGTCCATGTCTCAGCAGAACAATCCTTTTTCATTAAATTCTACAGCTTCCCATCTACCGGCTATCTGTTGGCACATGGTTTTGAAACCGGCTTGCTTTAAAGCACTGTAGGTAGGTGCAAAACCGTCGATTACATTGGTTGGAAAATGACAGTCGGAACTGACAATAATAGGAATATTTAATTCATTGATCAGCGGAAAAAAATGAGCATCGGGATAGGTGATTCCTTTGTCGTGAAGCGACTTGGTATTAATTTCCAGTATCAGGCCTTTGTCTTTGATCAACTGAAGCATATCGCCCATCAGTTGTTCATACCAGCCATCCGTAATATTAAAGTAATGATAATTGGAAGAATGCATCGCTATTTTATCTACGTGTCCCACTATATCAAAACCTCCCTGCTGAATCATATACGTACTGATTTCGAAAAAACGCTTTGTAGATACGCGTATATCTCCTCCATACAAACTCTTCAGCCCACGATCAAATCCACCAAAATCGCCATCGATAGTCCAATACTCGCCATTAGACATTTTATCCAGATAATGTACCGAACCAATCAGATAGTCGAAAGCTTTATTCTCAAAAAAAGGATTGCGAATATCCGAACACCCGTGTATATAATCCACTTCCATGCCCAGGTATAGCTGAATATTGTTTTCATATTTGGCCTTCAAACGCATAAACTCCTGCTCGTAATCGGCAAAATCATCTTCCAGCATAGTCCATTTCGTAAGAAAAGGAAGCGGTGCGTGCGATGAGAATCCATACTTTCGCACCTTTTTGGCAATAGCAAACTTTACAAAATCCTCCATAGAGCCACGCCCATCGCAAAACAAGCTATGACTATGATAATTTGACCAATACATAAACAATAAACAGATAAAATTGTAGATAAAACAGGTTAAACCAGACACAAAAGAACAGAAGCGTTGAATTTCTATTCAAATTTATTACAAAAATAAAAAAAAGGACTGAGAATACAATAAAAAAATACAACAAATACAAATAGATCTGTAAGCCATTATCCATAGATATACCAACAGCGGTTTAAAATTGTGGTTTGACGATCCAAAAGATCCCGTTGAACGATGAAGAGACGAGACTTTATTCACTGTTTGAGAGGCCGTGACAAAATTCCGGTTTCGTACGAAAAAAACGTTTTTTTTGCAGCAAACATCCGAATGCGTATCTTTGTGTATAAAAAATAAACAGCATATGAAAGTCCGCTACCTCAATTATAATCAGGTTTTAAAAACCACATTTGCCGAACGTGTTCAGAAAATATCCATCAATGCCGGTTTTACCTGCCCAAACCGCGATGGAAGCAAAGGAACCGGAGGCTGTACTTACTGCAATAATCAAACTTTCAGTCCGGAATACTGCAAACCTACCCGAACGGTAAGTCAGCAGGTGGAAGAAGGCATTGGCTTTTTTCATCATAAATACCAGGCACAACACTATCTGGCCTATTTCCAATCGTACACCAACACTTACGACACAATTGACAAATTAAAAGCCATCTACGACGAGGCTCTTGCCTTTCCCAAAGTAGTGGGACTGGTGGTGGGCACACGTCCCGACTGCGTAAACGATGAATTGCTCGACTATTTTGCGGAATTATCCCGTAAATGTTATGTTATGATTGAATATGGCATCGAATCGACCAACGACGAGACACTGGAATTTATCAACCGCGGACATGATTTTGCCTGTGCCGAAAAAGCAATTGCCGCCACGGCTGCGCGTGGAATTAAAACCAGTGCTCATATTATTCTGGGGTTACCCCGCGAAAGTCGCGAAGTTATTCTTGGTCATGCAGCCAAGTTATCGCGCTTGCCTATAGACGCATTAAAAATACATCAGTTACAATTGGTAAGAGGCACGCGTATGGCAAAACAGTTTGTTGAGAATCCCGAATGGTTTAATTTGTTTAGTGCATCGGAGTATGTCGATCTGGTTGTCGACTTTCTCGAACGCTTTAACCCCGACATTGCCATCGAACGCTTTGTATCGCAATCACCCCAAAAATTACTGATCGCACCCGAATGGGGACTGAAGAATTTTGAGTTTACTGCCAAAATTGAAAAAAGACTGGAAGAAAGAGATACCTGGCAAGGAAAGTTGTTTAGTAGGTAGTAAGTAGTTGGTAGTTGGTAGTTGGTAGTTGGTAGTTGGTAGTTGAGTACTATATTTCTTTATGCAAGAAGAAAAGGTTAATTGGATATTGGGTTGATTTAAGAACTTGTTACACGATGTAACGATCAACTAGTTCTTTCATAAATTCGCACTTTTTATAAACACTTTCCGCATTTCTGCGTTAAATAGAAAAACAAATCATTATAAACAATTCGCCGTGAGTATGCCGTTTCGTTGCAGAAAGCCGGCGACTATTAAACAAGATTATTATGGGATTACAAGTAGGTGATAAAGCTCCCGCCATATTGGGAATAAATCAGGATGGAAAAGAAATTAAACTGGCTGACTTTGCCGGCAAAAAAGTGGTATTATACTTCTACCCGAAAGACAGCACACCGGGCTGCACCGCTCAGGCTTGCAGTTTACGCGATGGTTATGACGATTTGCGCAAAGCCGGTTACGAAGTCATAGGTGTAAGCGCCGACAGTGCCGCTTCACATCAGAAATTTATTGCCAAACAAAACCTGCCTTTTAATCTTATTGCCGACACCGACAAAACCCTATCGGAAGCTTTTGGTACCTGGGGAGAAAAATCGATGTACGGACGACAATATATGGGTATGTTTCGTACTACTTTTCTGCTGGACGAAACCGGAACGATTACCCGCATTTTGTTACCCAAAGAAGTAAACACCAAGAATCATGCGGCACAGATTCATTAATTGATATATGCAATATCAAAAACATGCAGGTATACAAGTAATGCAAATCAAGAGTTGAAACATAGTCCGTAGAACTTCACTATCCATAAAATAAAAAGATATGTATGTCTATTATCCGTAGAGCTTGTCCCGATCTATCGGGAACATTCACATTATTCTATGTATATATCCCCTACGGGAAATAACTTATCGGATGTAATTTTCTCCATTTTATTTCAATAGAATTCAGTTGATTTGCAGATCTTGTGTCCGTTGCATTCAAAAATAACAGTTGAGACAGTTTCATACACTCAACTCTGTTTCTCCACTTTTCCGATTCGATGCCCGGCTGTTTTCGAATAAAAAAAAAGTACCTTTGCAAAAAAAAAGACAGCATGGCAAATACACAAACTGAAATATTCTTTGAGAAACTTCAATCGTACATAGACAATAAGGAACTGGTAAAACTGAGTCTTACAGGAAAAAGAGATAAATTGTCAGATTTAAAAAAGCTGATTATTACAGCTGTGGAACTAAAAAAAGGATATTGTCTGAATGTTGTTTACCGACATAATACCCGCGACATCACCAAAAACTTTGAAATTACCAAAGGAATAGAACTTGCAGCTAAAGCCATGGAGAATGACTTTGTAAATGCAGAGCTTATCTCAAAGTCGACGCAACTGAACCTGATGGTATTGCCAAACGGAAAAGTGAAACTCAAAACTTCAGAAAACAACACCCCTGCCCCACTCACGCTGGCGCATGACAAAATAAAAGAGCGTCTGATCAGCACACATGGCAATATTTATCTCCGCAAGCTGGGTATTACCAATGTCAATTGGGAAGTTCGACGCGAAATGAGTGATAAGTATAAACAAATAAACCAGTATATAGAGCTTTTAGCTCCGAACCTGAGCGAACTGAAACTTACCGACAACTATCATATTGTAGATATGGGTTCGGGAAAAGGTTACCTCACTTTTGCTTTATACGATTACATAACCAACCATTTAAAACAGCCGGTACGAATGACGGGTGTTGAGTTTCGCGAAGATCTGGTATGGACTTGCAACAGCATTGCCCGTCAGGCAGGTTTTGATGCGCTGAACTTTGTAAAAGGAACTATCGAAAAAACAGAATTAGATAAAATAGATATACTCATAGCCCTGCATGCCTGCGATACTGCTACCGACGATGCCATTTACCGTGGCATCAGCTCCGAAGCCGAACTGATTGTTTGTGCTCCCTGCTGCCACAAGCAAATACGAAAAGCGATGAATGTAGAAAATGAGCTAAGTTATATTACGCGCTTTGGAATTCTGAAAGAACGTCAGGCCGAAATTATTACCGATAGTATTCGTGCTATGATTTTGGAAGCTTATGGTTACAAAACCAATGTTTTTGAATTTATTTCGTTGGAACACACGCCTAAAAATGTAATGATCGTAGGTCGTAAAATGGCTGGTTCAAATCCGGATAAACAAACAATACTAAACAGCATAACGGCAATCAAAAAACTGTATGGCATTGAGACGCATTATCTGGAAACTTTACTGAATATCTAAAAAGCAAGTTTTACCGGATTATTTCAGACAGAGAAGTATCGGGAGAACAAAAGAACTTTGCATAAAAATAAATGAAACTTTCAGTTTGTTACTAAATTTTATTTTTCTACATTTGCATCCGATAAAAAGAGACAAAGGACTAAATCAGAACTAATACAGAAATAAATGCGAAATAACTTTAATCCCTGGCATCAGGTATCACCCCACACCGAGTCGCACGACGTTGTGAAAGGTATCATTGAAATTCCGAAAGGTAACCGTGCTAAATACGAATTAGATAAAGAAAGTGGTCTGCTCCGCTTAGACAGAGTATTATTTTCGTCTATGTACTATCCTCACAACTACGGATTCATACCACAGAGTTATTGTGAAGACCATGACCCGCTTGACATCCTGATACTTTCGCAAATAGAAGTAGTCCCGTTGTGTATTGTGGAAGCCAAAGTGATTGGTGTAATGCGCATGTTGGATAATGGTGAAGCAGATGACAAAATTATTGCTGTTGCCGCCGGCGATCCCAGCGTAACTCACTACAACGACATCTCGGAACTACCACCACACATGACTGCAGAAATTATGAGCTTTTTCGAAGATTACACGAAACTGGAAAATAAAACTGTGGTGGTGGAAGAGTTCTTTGACAAAGAAACAGCCATGCAAATCTTAGACAACAGCTACAAAATGTATCAACAACATTTTGGAGAATTGCACAAATGGATTTACGGCAAATAATTGGTTGAAACCCTATAAAAAACATCCCTTGAATTTTCATATAAATTCAAAGGATGTTTTTTAGTATTCATTTATGGTCATCCACCTATTCGGAAAATTTCCGATTGTTTAGCCTCCAGCAAAGCAAGTTCCTGTAATGCTTCCTTACAATTTTTACAGGCCATCAGTTTTTCACGCCATTCGGCAGCACCATTAAATCCTGTCAAATAGATTTTAAAGAACCTTTTCAACACATTAAAATTCTGACTCTCGCCCCACACCTTATCGTACAAAGTAATATGCGTTTTCAATAAACTGATGCGCATCTCCAAGGTCACAGCCACTTCATTCCGGTTAAACATCCAGGGATTTTTAAAAATACCCGTTCCAACCATGATTCCATCTACACCAAACTGCCTGACATAATCCATAGCCATAGCGTAGCTACCCACATCCCCATTGCCCAGTATCAAAGTATCCGATTTGCGGTCGTTACGCAACTGCACCGCTTTAGCTATTTCAGTCCACAGGGCTTTTCCGGTCGAAAGCATGCTCTGAGTTCTTCCATGCACCGTAATGGCAGCAGGATTTACATCGAGCAATTCCCCGATCCATTTTTCAGTAATAATTTCATTAAACCCTATTCGCGTTTTTACACTTACCGGCAAGTTTGTAGCTTCTTTTGTAGCCAGAATAATTTCTTTAGCCAATGTCGGATCATTGATCAATGCCGAGCAACTTTTACTTCTCACCACCTTTTTTACGGGACAACCCATATTGATATCAATTCCGTCGAACCGATAGATTTCTGATATAAGCTGCGCACTCCTGAAGAATTTATCCGGATCCGCACCCCATATCTGCGCTACCAGTTTGGTTTGTGTTCTTTCGAGCCACTGACGTTCGGTATCGCTTACCAGCAACCGGGTACTTACATTGTGCCGGCCTATCTTATTGCACAAACCATCTGTAGAGGTGAATTCGGTAAAAAGCACCTGAAGAGCTGCAGGATCGGATACGCAACGAATTACTTCCCGAAAGACCGTATCCGTTACATCCTCCATCGGAGCCAGTGCCACGATGGGTTTGGATAATTGTTTCCAGAAATTAGTCATGAGCAGTCTTGTTTTGCAAAGCGGGTCGCAGACGGCTTTTAAAGATTTTGCTTTCAGCATATTTAGCAGCATGTTGCTGACGAAGCTTTCGACGCTCATCAAGCGACAGGTGAATAATCTCCCGGCACTCATCACCGCAACAACCTTCGTATTTCGCCCTGCATTCGTCGCATTGAATAAAGAGCAGGTGACAATCCTGATTAGCACAGTTAGTATGCGTATCGGCAGGTTTACCACACTGGTGGCAACGGGAAATAACCTGTCCGTCGATAGATTCGCCCAAACGCTCATCAAACACAAAATTCTTACCATAGAATTTGGAAGGCACTTGTAGCTGTTTTATTTGTTGAGCATATTCTATAATACCGCCATGCAACTGCGCTACATTGCTGAATCCATTATGAATCAGATATGAGCTTGCTTTCTCACAACGTATTCCACCCGTACAGTATAACAAAAATCGTTTATCTTTTTCGGGACTAAACTTATCCACCACGATCTGTATAGCTTCTTTGAAAGTATCGGCATCCGGGCAATACGCTTTTTCAAAATGACCGATTTCGCTTTCGTAATGATTACGCATATCCACCACAATGGTATCAGGGTCATTAATAGCTTCGTGAAAATCGATAGCCGAAAGATGTTCGCCCACCTGCGATAAATCATAGCTATTGTCCTCAAGTCCATCAGCCACAATTTTGGGACGTACTTTGATGGTGAGCTTATAAAAAGACTTTCCATCGTCCTCTATTGCACGTTTTATAGGTACCTGGTTTAATTCAGGGATGGAGTACAAATGATTCAGAAATGAATCCATAGTCCGTTCGGGAACACTCATTTGCGCATTGATACCTTCGTGTGCCACATAAATCCGTCCAAAACAATTCATTTCACTCCATACCCGGTACAATTCATTTCTGAATTCCTGCGGATGCTGAATGGGAAAATATTTGTAAAACGAAATTGTAGAACGCTTAAACGCCTCCTGATAAAGCTTTTCTTTTAATATCTTCTTGTCTATTCTGTTTTCTAACATTTCTATAATCTATTACTCTGATAATTTTTCAGCAGTTTATAATTTTCTGAACTACAACAACAAGTCTTACACTTTGTTTATTGAACAAAGGAAAATAATAATATTTTCAACTAAATACCGAAGAATCGAATCAGTCCTTTTGACCGACTATTTAAGATTGGTTATTTCTTTATTTGGCTACATAAGTGTTTCACAGGCAATTTAAATTGCCTATCTTTGTACGCAAATTGGGAAAGCAATTTTTTGAAACACAAGATTCATCAAATCTGCATTTTACATTCATCCATTCAGAAACATCATTACTTCAAATAAATTATGATTCTATTTTTCCGAACTCCCGCCCAACACATCTATGCTGTCCAATCTGCTCAACCTCTCAAAGTTGACG
>Ga0302208_10000239_pt1 | contig 27825 bp, 22 predicted proteins | sample II_Fen_E2_3_FD_194577 | JGI IMG/M metagenome (GOLD analysis project Ga0302208, IMG submission 194577) | Peat permafrost microbial communities from Stordalen Mire near Abisko, Sweden - II_Fen_E2_3 | ecosystem: Environmental > Terrestrial > Soil > Wetlands > Permafrost | place: Sweden: Abisko...
TTTTCGAAGCAGTTACGGCTCCGTTATTTATTTTAGCTGTAGTAATGGCATTGCTGGCAATAACCGGTGCAGAAGCACTACCGGCCGGGTCCAGATCACCACCTAATTGGATAACACCTTTCAGACCGCCAGTGGCATCGGGTAAGCTTGAAGGACTCCATCCTGTTGAAGGACCACCATACGTTAATACGTCACCGGGGCCTGCACCCATATCGGCAATTTTTAAGCCGTCAACAGCACCAGCAGCTATTTTGGAATTAGTAACAGCATTTGCAGCTATGGTAGTTGTGCCCGTACCATCCATAGTTACATCACCACTCAAGGTCACTTTAGCATTGTTGGCAGCAGTACCGTCAGTACCCACTATAATTTGTCCATTCTGCAATCCTTCAATTTTTTGGGCTGTTACAGCACCCGTACTTATTATAGGGTTTATGGCAGTACTACCTGTACCACCCAGGTCACCGGCAAGCTGTATAAGCCCTGAAACTGTGGTAGAAGCATTGCCGATGGTTAAAGGTGACCAACCGGTGCCATTATAGCTTAACACTTGTCCGGTTGATGCCCCCATAGAATTCAGTTTTGATGCAGTCACAGCACCGTTGGCAATGGTAGTGACACCCGTATTATCCATGCTTACATCGCCGCTTAGAGCTACCTTAGCATTGCCGGTAGTTGTTCCCACTATAATTTTGGTATTAGGCAATGCTTCTATTTTTGCGGCAGTCACGGCACCGTCTACAATTTTAGCTGTACTTACGGCATTGGAAGCAATAGTAGTTACACCCGTACCGGCCATGGTTACATCGCCGCTTAAGGTTACTTTGGCATTGCCGGTGGCAGTTCCCACAATAATTTGTCCGGATGTTAAGGTTTCAATTTTTGCAGCAGTTACAGCTCCAATGGTAATGCGGGGACTTGTAGCCGAACTACCTGTTCCGGCCAGGTCACCACCAAGCTGTATAAGACCTACACCAGTGACAGAGGCATTGCCAATAGTTAAAGGTGCCCAGGTACTGCTACCTGTACTATAGCTTAACACTTGTCCGTTTGTTGCACCCATAGAATTCAGTTTTACACCAGTTACGGCACCGTTGGCAATGGTAACAAGACCTGTATTGGTCATGGTTGCATCACCGTTCAACGCCACTTTGGCATTGCCTGTAGTAGTTCCCACAATAATATTAGCATCCGACAATGTTTCTATTTTTGCAGCAGTTACGGCAGCATTATTAATTTTGTTTGTCGTAATAGCGTTATCGGTAATAACCGGTGCAGCGGCAGTACTGCCTGTACCACCCAGATCGCCGGCCAGTTGTATTTTACCCTTGACACTGCTGGTGGCATCGGCAATGGTAGCTCCGGCTACAGCCACATCCACATAATCTTTAATGGCTTTTACGCCCGGATACCTGGTATTCGATGCTCCATCGGCATTTACATCCGTACTTTTATTTGTAAGATCTTCTTTCAGCAACAGTCCGGGCACGGTTGGTGCTGTGGCAGTACCACCCAGGTCGCCGGTCAGTTGTACAATACCCTTGGCACTGGTGCTGGCATCGGCGGGAGTAGCATTATCCACATAGGTCTTTACTGCTTTTACACTCGGGTATTTGGTATCGGAAGCTCCATCGGCTGCCACATCGGTACTCTTATTCGTAATATCTTCTTTTTTTGCAAGTTCAAGTATCAACTGCGAGAGAGTAACCACCTGTTCCCATTGTGAGTTGTCCACATTCCAATAATACAGTCCGTGTGGTACTGACCCGCTGTCGTTGAAAATTACCATCCCGCTAACAGGCGATCCGTCCAATGTCCACTTAGTGACATCATTCAGCGGTATGCGGGGCAAGCGTAAGCCTTTAGTCAAACTTTCCAGCTCCAGTAAAGATCCGGCCTGGATAGTTGCCGGATTATCTCCCATTTTGTTTTGCGCTATCATAGACACACTAAACACAAGGAAAAGAGCAACTAGTAAGTGTCGATTTTTCATATCTATATGTTTTTAATTAATATTATTTTATTTCTTTTGAATTTATTGGAATAAACAGTATATATCGGACATCTAAATGACTGGCAACACTCACAAAAACAACTTATTATCAGGAACAGAACGTAAGGCAGCATGCAACCCGTACAAGCGGAACAAATTGCTTGGTTCTTCAATACAAATAAACGACATATCTAGCTGTAAATAATAGCTCATTTATTGATTTATATCAAGAAAACAGCTGTTTTTGTGAGTCTTTACCCATCAACGTAATGCTAATTCGGAATGCATAATTTATAATTCATAATGCATAGTTCATAATTCATAGTTCATAATTCATAGTTCATAATTCATAGTTCATAATTCATAGTTCATAATTCGTTACTTGTCTACTTCTTTACTTGTAACTCGTAACTCGTAACTATTTCAAAATTCCCGTTGCCTCTATCAAGGCAGCCATCTTCTCGGCTTCCACCAACGATTTTGAATTACCTACCCGAACATGGTGAAGACCGTTTTCGTCGACCACATAAATATTCTCAGGTATGATTTTCTTCAGTTTAGCAACAAGTGCTAATGCATTGGCATTACTCTTAAAAGCTCCTACCTGCACCACATATTTGCCATTTGCTTTCAACACATACAGTTTTTTGGAATAAGTACGGTCGTGTCTGCCAAGCAAATCGGCAGATAACAAGCTATCCACATTCTGCTTACAACCGCTTGGAGCAGCATGGAACAGCACCCTTCTGTTTATGGCTTTTTCAAGCGCATTTCGGTTTTCATTCAGCTGCTGTGTTTTTCCTAAACAGAGAGTATCCAACCGGGATGCTCTGACACCTCTGGTTGTTAGATAATTGCGTGTAGTAATAGCTCTATTCTTACTCAGGGTCTTATTATATACATCGCTACCATCGGTATCGGTATACGACTTTATCTGCAACCTCAGGCATGGATATTTCTTCATCACCCGCAATAAGGCATTCATCAAATAATAATTGGCCGGAGTAATATCGCATTTGTTGCTGTTGAATAATATTGAAAACAGGTATCTGGCATCCAGATCAGGCACTTTATTTCCATCTGTATTTACCTGCGTTGTTGTGTCGGATTGTGTATCTTTTACTTCATTTTCTGCAATTGGTTTCAGAGGTTCTTTGTAACTGTAACTATAGCTGTATATATCATTGTTGCCCAAGCGGTCGGATGTAAAGTAGCCGGTTCCGTCTGTTTCGCCCTGTGCCCAACCAAAATCGTCGGACGAGCTATTGATCGGGTAACTTAAATGTTCAGGACTACCGGTTCCATCCAGGGCGTCTTTCAGGGAAATTCTGAAAATATCCAGTCCACCTAACCCCGGCGCAGCATCGGAACTATAATAAAGATAACCGGCTGGAGTGATGGTGGGAAATACTTCGTCGCCCATCGTATTCACATTCCGCCCCAGGGACTTCAATTCACCCCAGGGTTTATCAATACTTTTCCGTTGAGCATAATACAAGTCGTAGCCCCCTGCTCCATCGGGTTTATTGCTACTTAGTATCAGCAAGGTTCCGTCAGCATTAATGGCGGGATGCATTACCGTGTATGACTTAGGATCACCAAAGGGCATAACATCCGTCTTCAAACTTCCTTTGGCCGTATAATAAGCTTCCATCAGGCAAAGGCGTTTTACACCTGTCTTGTCGGATATACGGGAGTTGGTGGAAAAATAGAAATGGTTATGACTGTCAATCGAAACCGGAGCCGTATTGTACCGGATGTCTTTAAACCCATCCACCAAAGCCACTTCCGCATTTGGCTTATCCGTAGAAGTGGTTGTATGTACATCCTTTACGGGCACTTTCCACAGTCGGGCATAATTAAGCCCGGCTCCCCCGTTCTCTTTCGTCTTTTTTTGCGATCCGTCGTATCTGTTGCTGCTAAAATATATTGAGTTATCAGCCAGATAAGGAGAAAACTCATGAAAAGCCGTATTCAGATCCAGCAAAGCAACCGTCCAGCTCAACGAGTCTTTCTTCATCAACTCCAGTTCAGCAACACTGCTGTACGTATCGGCTTTAGCCTTATACCCCTCCACTCCACGCAACCATTGCGAGGCATGCTCATAATCGCCAAACCGTGCATACAACTCGGCAATGCGCAACTGAAGTTGTCTGGTAGCTTCGGTCGTAGCCGAGGGGAACAACTGCTTATACACACGCAATGCGGCATCGTATTTACTGTTCCGCCAATAACTATCGGCCAGTTTAGTCAATACATCTTTATTTTCATTGTTTGCTGCCTGCAGGTATTCTTCGTAATACGTAGATGCGCTTGCATAATTCAGATTGCCATAGGCCGAATCAGCTTTTTTCAATATTCCTTTTCGCTGGCTCTCCGATGGTTTCCGGCTCTGGGCACGCAAATCTGCATTACCTGCAATATCTACAAAAAGAAGTAGCACAATGGTTATAGTTACTAATGCTAACTGTTTCATTTTCATATTATTTAATAATTTAGTAATAACGAGGCGATTGAATCTGTTGAGTCTTTCCTTTCGCAAATTCAAACCGGAGCATTAGCTCGTGCGACCCGGTGCTATAGGTTTTCAGGCTTGATGTCAGGTAATCATAAGCATACCCGAGCGTAAACCCGGGAGCTATCTGAAACTCCACCATTGCGGCTATAGCATCTTTGTTGCGATAACTCACTCCCAGTCCAACGCTATTGTTAATCCAGGCATTGAGGTTGATATCATACTGCAATGCTGTTCCACTACTGGCTTTGAGCATCACAGAAGGCTTTAACTTCAGCACCGACGAAGCATCAAATATGTAACCGCCGGTCAGAAAATATTTGTTATTAGCCATGCTTACTACCTTATAATCGTTGTTATAAACCTTCACCCTCAATAAAGACGGTACAGACAGACCCACATACCAATCGTTTGTGGAATACAAAGCTCCGATTCCGGCAGTAGGCAACACAGCATTCAGATCCTGACTAAATGAAGGATCTACTCCCCCACCCTGAGTCGGATTTGTACCGGTAAGAAAAGCAGCCCGATAATTCAATACACCGCCACTCAGCCCAAAAACTAAAGACGACTTGTCGAACGGAATGTGATAGGAGTAAAATGCCTGAAAACCTGTATTGGTTTCAACTCCCACTTTATCGGTATACGCCTGCACTCCATAACCAACACGGCTATCTTCCGAGCGATAGTCCCATGATATGGACCCGATGGTAGGTGCACCATCAATATTCACCCATTGTTTGCGGTACAATGCGGTTATATTATTCACCGTACGATTACCCGCATACGCAGGGTTTATATTTAGCATGTTGTTCATGTATTGCGAGTACATCAGATCTTGCTGTGCCTGAACGAATGTACATCCAAACACAAGACAAAAGCAAAGCAGCAATTGGATTCTTAAACGATTCAGGATAATCGATAAAACGTAAATAATTGTGTGTATCATTGTTATATGTATTTATTCTGTTAGATATTTTTCAGTGAAAAATAATGCCAACCCTTACGCTAAATTTTGCAGGAAAAGTATCCAATCTCACAAAGGCCATTTGCGAGATTGGAAATCTTCCTTTATTGAATTTAATGGCGTAGGGTAATATATTTAACACCCTTAGCTATAACTTCACCTGTCGACTTATTAATCATTTTGAATGAGATGAAATAAGTACCGTCAGCAAGCTCACTTCCAGCCAAGCCGCTCATTCCTTTTCCGGTCCAGTCATCCTGATAATTCTGACTCTTATAAACCAGCGCTCCATCGCGATTGAATATTTCCAGTTCAATTATGGAGTTAGCATCATGTGCAATCTTCAGATTATCATTAACACCATCTCCATTTGGAGAGAAAGCATCAGGTATAAAGAGATGCACCGGTGGAATGACAGTTTTCGTCGGATCCTGTGTTCCGCTCACGGTATTGTCATCCGATAACATAGACACCTTAGTAGAACCCATAGTACCCGTCAGTACAGCCTGGTTAGATACTTCGATGGAATCAATCTGACTGTGTGTATCCACTTTCACCTCAATCCGGACAGAATCCAGTCGGCCGACAGCCAGACTTGAGCCGCTTAACAGGGTATTCACATTACCCGATCCGTTGTACAAGCCATTGGATTTCAGGTTTCCTGTAGCAGTAATGCTTGTAACGGTATATGCACAATTCTTATTCTTGAATACATCATCCAGGTTATCTGTCAATTGTATATTATCAACGGCAAGGGCAGTATTGTTATTTACCGACAGTGTATAGGTCCAACTATATGTTCCGTCGTTGTTCATTATAGCCTTGGTGCTTGATTTCTGGAATTGAGGCAATGCAAATACATGAATAATCACGCTACCTGTAGCCGGTAGACCTGCATCATCAACAATGCTGTAAGTTATTGCCGGAACTGTGCCGCTGTAGTTCAACGCCGGTTTGAATGTATACGTACCGTCGGCAGCAACAGTGATTATGCCTGCACTTGTAATGGTAGCAGTGGTTCCCGGAGTATATGCAATACCTGCAACAGTAAAGCCGGTCACAGTAAGTGCTGTGCCATTCGATACCTGATCATTGGCTAGCAGATTTCCGGTTGATGACACGTTTTCAAATGAATTGATCGTATCGTTTACAGCCACCGGAGGATTAAGAAGAGTGCTACCCAATGTAAAGATTCCATAGCCTGTAACATTGGCAGTGATGGTACCGGCGGTTATATCGCCGGTAGTTGAAACATTGCCCTCATTAATCCACTTTGTACCGTCCCAACGTGCAACGGTTAATGCTTTTAGATAAGGTGGTGTGGCAGCACTGGTTTTATTCACATCCCAGCTCAGCGTAACCTGTCCGGTGGAAGTTCCAATGGTTTGGTTTATCACCCAGTATTCTTTGTCGCTCACCTTCACCAGTGGAGCCTGTAACAGAGTATGTGTATACCCTGCATTGTCCGGATTAGTATAAATGTAACGTGCTTCAAAGACGTCGGTAGCATTGGCAGAACCCGAAACGGCTGCAGGGCGGTAGAAGCCGCCATTACCAATAGGAAAAGTGAATGCATTACCCACCTCGCTCACAAAGCCATCCACAAAACTGTTATCCGAAGCATTTACGCTGGTGGCACCGGCTTCAAACAGTACCATATTCATAGCTGTTTCGGGGGTAGTTTGTAAACTGGTTACAATCCCTTTCTTGAAGTCAGCCTGATGAGCCACCTTAATGTTTTGCTCCAGGCTATAGGCTCCTGCTGCCAACTTATTGTTAAACTGCAGACTGTAAAAACGCGAAGAACCTGTACCCGTAATATGCTGTTGGGCAGCACCTGTAAATTGGCTCAAAGCCGGATTGGTAACCAGCGTATTTACAAAATCAACGTTACCGTTGTTTGTAAAGTTTTTACTATACAAGATTGTGCCATTGTTTACCAACGACCCTGTAGCAGCGTTAACAAAATCCATCCCCACATACTTTTGAGCCGTAGGGTACACCCAGTTGCTACCTATGTTGTATTCCGCCTGCTGAGCCATAGCTGCAACATGGAAAAAGATTAGCAACCATAATACCAAAATGTTTTCTCTTATTCTCACAACGTTCTGTATTTAAATTATTTGATTAAATTATTTCTCCCATCTTCTATCTGCATATTCTCTACACACATAGCTAGTCTATTTTCTATCTTTGGGCTATTGTCCATCATGGTTTTGCTCTTATTAGCTTCATTTTCATATTCCAAACTAAGGTTAGTACTCATATCAGATCTTATTATTCTCATTTCTAACTTTAATGCGAATTCAATTGTAACTCATGGGATAAATGCACATATCTAAACATTAACCGGATAAATTCGGCATACCTCTCTTTGTGTGAACTATCTAACTCCAACTTCGAAGCCGATTCAATTAGTACCCACTGGCTTCCAATCATATTTTTTCTCACAAACAATGGAAATAAGTAAGCAATAATAATTAATGATATGTTTTTTTTGTAGGCTATATTCTGATAAACAGTCTTGTAACTCGTAACTATTTACTTGTAACTACTTACAATAAAACATAAAAGCATTCTTTAACAAATCTGTTTTATTGCATAATGCAAATTAAGTGTAATATCTGTATATAAATTTCAGGGTTTTCTTGATAAATATCAAGAAAACATCCGGTTCTGATAAACCAAGCTCAACAACTTGCATTTTCATTCGGCTCGTCCGGTTATAATTTGCCCAATCAAACCTATTTCATCAGTTTGTGGTTTATAGTCTGTAGTTTGTGGTAATAGCATGTACGCAAGCCACAACATCGCAAGCTCCGGTACAGCCACCTGTTGGTAGCATCCGGAGCAGCGATCTGTTACTGTAGGTACCAGATTCTAATTTAATCGAAGGACATGATTTGGTTGGTTGGAAATTTTTGCACGAATACGGCTAATGCATTCTGCCGTACAACCTATATAATTTGCTATGTGAGCCAATGATACTGATTTTGCTAATTGAGGTTGCTCTACCAACAAGGTTTCATACCGCTCTGTGGCACTCTTTTCCTGCATGTCCACTAGCCTACTCTCAAATGCAGAGAGCAAACACACAATAATGAGTTCTTCAATTTTCCAAATTACAGGATACCGGAGTTTGAATTTGTTAAGCATGCTCCAATCAAACTCATAAACTACAGCATCAGATAATAATTGAATACTTACTGAAGAAGGTACTTTTAGTGCCGAGCTTTGGTATGAATCAACAAATTCATTGGGAAAAGCAAAAAACATGGTCATTTCACGCTTTCCTCGCCGTTGAAATAAACGTGCAATTCCCTCTTTAATATAATAGCATTTCGTAGAAACCTCACCTTCTGACAACAAATAGGTGCCCTTAGGCAATTTTCTCATTTTAAACAAATCAAAGAACTCTTGACCTGCTTGTTCTTCGAACTCTATAAAAAGAGCATACAACCTATTAGTGTGAGGGTGCATGTAATTGTTTTTAGCAGCTGAAGATCTAATACATTCCTTTAGTAGTTGTGAAATCATAAACTGTCGGATTAAATAAGTTAGTAATAAAAATTAATTAACTAATTCAAAACATCGGACAGACTCTCAAATTGAACTTATCAAATAACTAAAGCGCACATTATAAACTAACTTCTCAGCAGCATGTACATGCTGAATTTAATTTGTAGTAATTAATGTAGTTTTTGGTAGTTATTATTTTTACTCTACATAAGTTCAGAATAATCAGGTGTTATCCGGTTTAAACTCCACTAACGTAAATATTATGTAGGTTAAATTGACATATGGCATACGAACATAAATGAAACAAGAAAATTGAAAAATTAGAACATTATTGAAACATTTGACCGTAATTGCATATAATTGTAGAAAAACAGACAAAAAAGCCCGAAAACAACTAAACATTTTTGATTTTTTCCATGCAACAATAATGTAGCAATTAGTACTGTATTTGATAATTAGTAAATTAAAATCAATTAGCATTTATATAATTTTATATTGAAACAAAAATATAATCTGATTTTTTATAATAGTTATTGCAACCATACAAAGCAAGAAATTCGTTCGTTACATATTATTAAAAACAAAAGATATTCATTAAAATAGATTATCACTTAACAAGAACCTCTGATTAAATTATCTCACTGGGTTTACTTGATTTTTTCTTGCAATTCCAATTGAAGGGCTTTTGACAACGATCGTCCACAATCGGATTGCCAACTTATTACAAAACGAAGTGGTACATTGATTTTAATGACATTATAGAAAGCAGAAACTGTATCAGAAGCACATAAATAGCACTTTTGATACAGCCTCTTTGTTGTGACATAACCAAAGGCAATGTCAGGGTGCAGAATTATATGTATAGTGAACGAGAGTATATTGCTGAAAAGATACGCAACCTTGTATTAAACACATGCATTGGATGTATCATGATTGCCGGGGAAGCTTTCTTTGTTCTAATGAGGAGACTCTCCTCATTAGGCTATGAGTTGCCTCCTCATTAGGATGAAGGGATACCCATCGGGTACCTTGGTTTAGGGGAAAAAACAAGATGCTCCGTTAGGAGCAATATTCAGGATAGTAATATTTATTTCATTGAAACAAAAGCGTAGAAGTGTTGCTGAACATCATGTTAGAAAATTGCTTTGGAGTTTTGGTCAAATTAGTGGTTAATAATAACCGCTAACTATTGACCATTACTCATATTGATCTCATATCGATAATAAAAATGTTATCAGATTTTCTTCTTGCTTCAGATTTAACTTTTTACGCAATCGCGTGCGAGCAGTCCGAACACTATCAACAGTTAGAAACATAATTGCTGCAATGTCTTTTGTAGATATATTAAGCTTTAAAAATGCTGCTAGCCTCAACTCGGCCGGAGAAATTGAGGGACAGTAAAGGATAAGTTGCGTAAAAAAATCAGGATGAACTTTCTTAAAGTACATATCAAACTGATTCCAAGCTTCTGCTTTCAGTTTCTCTGATATTTCGTCCTTCAATTCGGATAACAGTAACTTCAATTTATAATCCTGCGAACCATATTTACTCTCAATTTCAATCACTTTTTGACGTATTTTCGTATTGAACTCATTATTTTGCACAATATGCATAGCCGTATTTACCAAATCTCTATTTTTTAAATCAATAGCTGTTTTAAATGAATCAGACAGCATAAGCATAGAGCGAACTCTGGCTATTAATTCAATTTTATCAATAGGTTTTCTTATATAATCAGTTGCCCCGGCTCTAAATGCCTGCTGCAAATGATCAGAGCTAACCATTTTACCAGTTAGCATTATCACTGGAGTTTGGCTGGTTTTTTCGTCTTTTTTTAGCAATTCAATTAGTTCAAGCCCATCCATAACAGGCATGTCCCAATCGGAAATAACTAAATCAGGATAAAATTGAAGAGCAATTTTAAGTGCATCTTTACCATTATTCGCCCTATAAAATAAATAATCAGATTTAATCTCTTCAAAGCAATCTACGATAATATTTAAAGTAGCGATATCGTCATCGACAATTAAAATTTTATGTAACTTCATAATAAAAAATTAAGTAAGTAGGAATAACATTCTGATTACATTGTAAATATACAACAACGTTCAGCGCTCTGCTTTTTGAGAGCAATATGCATATGTAACTATTTTACTTGAACAGCTTAAAAGCGACTCAGGCATTCACATAATTTAAACTTTTAGAAATGGTTTCGTTTTGCATTAGCGGATAGTCGGAAATCAAATCAATCTGAAAACTAACAGTAGTGCCTATACCCACTTCCGAATACAATGATATTTCACTACCGTGTGCTTCTACTGCCATTTTACAAAATGCCAGGCCTAATCCCGATGATTGAATAATTTCATTATTAGGTTTGTTTATTGTTTCAAACTTATTAAACACACTGGCAAGTTTCGTTTTCTCAATCCCAATTCCATTATCCATTATCTTAATTAGCACAGCATCTTCGTCCACCTTACTTACATCAATCTTAATAAAACCTTCATTTTGAGAATATTTGATTGAGTTAGACAATAAGTTTGTGATCACTCGCTCCATAATACGATTATCAACACTTACAAAGTACTTAAATTGGGGCTCATAAATTAATGTAAGATTTTTTTGTTCTATAAAAAGTTTTATATTTCCAATCGCATCTTCAATTATATCGTTTAAATCGAACTCCCCTTTACAAACTTTTAAAACATGGTTATCGGTTTTATAAATATCGAGAATATCCATCACTTGAAATTGCATTTTTCGGGTAAAACTATTTACCAAATTGATAATTTCGTGTTTTGGTAAGTCTTCTTTTATGTTCAGCAACACATTAAGTGGGATCTTTAAATCGTGGACTATCATATGAGTAATTTCTTCTTTTGCTCTGCCAAGATTTTCTTGTGATTCGAGCTCTGCTTCTAATCCGGCAAATTTTAAGTGTTCAGCTAAAAGAGTAAGAGTAATTACCAAGATAAAAATCAAATATCCAATTTGAAAGAAAAAGGTATCAAAGTTATTTACCTCTTTCCAATAACTATAGGCCTGAGAAATAAAAAGCGAACCAAAAATAATGAAAAGGAATAAAGTAAAATTGCTATGTGTTCTAAAATAATGCTTAATTAGCACAACAAATGTATGCATACATAAAAGCAGAGTAATCAACAGATCAAAAAGCAAATTTTTAGATAAGTCGCCTACCAAATAAGCTGTTGTCTCATTGAAATAACTTTTATAGAACGCAATTCCTGTGATTTTACTCCAATAAAATCCTGTCGAAGAAAACGAAATACAAAAAATAAGCACAGCAGTCAAAAAAACATAGAGACAAATGAACTTCTTATAGACTATTTTTGTGTAAACTGTCAAATAAATTATTCTGGCAAGACCTGCAATTTTAAAGGAAATAAAAAGCATCTTATTTGCAAGCATATAGCCATCAACTGTAGTAGCTCTCAATGTGTAGATTAAGCCTATTTGAAAACTTGCTATAAATAATGCATATAAACCAAAACTCACATTTAAAGCCCGTTGACTAGAGACAAAACCAACAAGCAAGTGCTGTAGCCCAATATAAACAAATATACCTGCAAATACAGCTAAAAACGGAGATGTGACACATACAGAAAAGATATCCATTTATAAATTCAAGATTAATAATAAGTTAGATTAATAGCCTATTACGGGTGCAACATATAATAAATTAAAGGCAGAGATTATTCATACTTAAATAAACAGTCACCACTTATTCGGATTGATCATATCTATCAAATACATATATTTATCTTTATCCATTTCTCTAATTGAGACTTTCAACTCCGACAGCCAACTTGAATTTATCTTTCTGTTTTTTTCAAATTCAGTAATCAGCACTCTTAGTTTTGTAACTTCAAATAGCTGAGTTTCTGCCAACATTTGATAATATCCAACTATATTTTTTTTCTCATTATTTGTAAGATTAATCTTAACATCAGGGGCACATTGATTTGAGCCTTGAATTTCATGAGCCAAAATACCTTTTAGATTACCATATGGTAAAGTAAACCAAATAACATGATTAAAGTTCTTATCAGATTCAAATCCAATCTCTCCTTTATGAGCTTCAATTACCATTTTGCAAAATAATAGACTCAGCACATCAGAACGACTATCGTAAAGATCTGAATGTAAACTCTGTAATACACGAGTGTAAGTAGATATCCTTTCTTCTGATAAACGGGCTCCTACGCAAGATATTTTCACAAGTAATTTTCCATCCTGCAACTGATTTATAAAGATCTCAATTACTGAATTTTGATTTATAACCTCTGCGAAACTACCAAGAAAATTCACAAAAGCCCGTTCAATTACATTCTCATCGACATTGACATTATAATCATCAGGACAATTCAGTCTGATATCTATATTCTTCTCTACTAAAATTAAATTAAGCCTAAGCACAGAACAGTCTATTATCCGCTTTAAGCTACAAAATGATCTGCTCAATTTGATTTCACTCTGATCATACTTATAAACATCAAGCATATTAAATACAGCATTTTGAATTTTAAATGCTGAAGATTTTACATTACTAACTATTGCTTTTTTTGAATCAATGGATGTTATTTTACTCAACATATCCAAGGGTTCTTTGAAATCGGTCACTATAAAATGTATAATCTCATCTTTAAATAATCTCATTTTCTTCTGTTGTAAAATAGAAGTGTGCACAGCTTCTTTATTTTTTATTTGTAATGAAATAAAAATACTAACCGATATTATTAGAGTCAGACTACAAAACTCTAGTAGCGGTATACTCATTGTAACAGCAGTTACAAAAAATGTACTTATCATTAAGAGTGTTTGGGACCCAAATATTATAAAAAGGATTTGTGTCTCATTTTTTTTATAACTTCTATAGTGCTCACCCAACAACTTACATGTGTACAATATAACAAAGGGTAAAGACAAAAAATAGGTAACTGCCGAAATTAAAAATTCGTTTTCAAGAAAAAACGCCTGCAGTTTATTGAGAAATTGGCGATCAATATAAAAAACCGAAATTACGTCAAACAGAAAAAAGAGATTGAGTGTAAAACAAGTAATAGAAAGCGCAACTGCAAACCAAAAAAGTAGTTTGTAAAACTTATTTGTATAAAACGAAACGAATATAACCTGCAAAATACCACTTAAAGTGGGTGCAAGCGATAGGTATTTAAAATAACCGTAAAAATCTTCTTGTGACTTCGAGTCATACACCTTTATTAAAGCATATTCATACAATGCCCACAATAAAATTAAAAGACTGAAAATACCAGACATTCCCTTACTTTTCGAATAAAGACAAAGTATAACCTGCGGCAAGCTGGCAATTGCAAAATAGCCGAGGAAAATGTAAAAAAGTATCGATAAATTCATTTAATTCATTATTGATTTAAGATTCAAACTTCATTCTATAAGATTTATCACTTCTATCAAATATTTCATTTAGCTTTACAAAGAAAAATTATATTTTCGGAAACTGTATACAAAAAGTTGTGCGAAATTATAAAATCAAAAATTCCGTACAACTTTTGGCTATATTTTCGGATTTTGTGCAATTATCCTGTAAAAAAACTACATAAAAAGTAGGTTAAACTATTAAATATAATACATAATACTACAAAATATTTTCGATTCAGTAGATATAATCCGCGCTCATTCCAATAAAAAAATTAGAAAGTTGCAAGTATGTGGATATGCAATCATTAATTATACGATACATTTTGCCGTTCTGAGCGAATAAAAAATAGTAAAGACAGAACTATGTTACACGATATACAACATTGATACATTCCCAGAAAGGGGCAAATAAAAAGTAAAAATAAAAAAATAAATATGAATCCGGTTATCAAGAGTTCTATAAAAAAACATTTATTGCGATAAAGAAACACATAAAGCATAGTTATGCAAAAAGAAAATAGAATAACCAATTATAAAACACACAGTATCAATATTAATAAAGTTTTGCATCTACCTTCGAATGCCCGTGCATGTCATTCAAATCAATATCCAAAAGTTGCTCCTTAGTCATTACGTTCTTCTGAAAGAATGCCGGAGTAACTCCCGTCATTTTTTTAAAAGTACTATAAAACGTTGTTCGTGAACCAAAACCCACCATGTCCGAGACTTGATCTATGGAGTATTTTAGAGAAGTGTTATTTTGGAATATTCTGCAGGCATCTTTTATCCTATATGAATTTACATAATCATTGTAGGTCGTATTGAGGTTGTTATTAATATATTGCGATAGATACGTAATATTAGTTCCCAGCATTCTAGCCACATCAGATAGCGAAAGGTTCTTCTGAGTGTATATTTTCTCGTCATCAAATAATATAACTAGCTGATTCTCCATTTTGTTTACAGTCTCTATTTGGTCTGTACTTAATTTCATGCCCTTATTTTTTTCTTCTTTTTCCAGACCCCTCAAAATCATATTTACCTGTTTCAAATGCTCTATTTTAAGCTTACGTTTTTTTTGATATATATAGATTACAAGCAAACAGAGTACAATTAGCAATATAAATTCAGTTATTATCCAAAAGAACTGAGATTTAATTATTTTTCCCTCATCTCTCTCTTTATACAGATAACTTCGTAGCGATTCCTCAGCTTGGGCAGTAATCAACAATATTTTATCGGCTTCTTTTTGGACGGAGACTAAGCTTTTATCTAAACTATCGGTAAAGTTCAAATTCTGAGTCAAATAATAATTTGCTTTAGCAATATTATTGGTCTTATCATAGAGTTGACTCAATAACCTTGTTGAATTCACCACATAATCTTGGCTTCTTATTTCTAGCGCCATTTGATACGTACTCTCTGCATATTTAATTGCGTGTTTTATATCATGAATTAAAACGTACAACTTAGAGATTTCTAACAAACAAGAAATTGTCGTCATATCATCTTTTAGCTCTTTGCTGCGCTGCCAAGTAAGTTTGTAATAATAAATAGATTTCGAATAATTTTGTATGTCTTTGTAATAAATAGCCATAATATTGGCATCATACACATACATGTCTTGAGTTAGTGCTTTTGATGCTGAAACTGTTATAATTGTTGTATCTATTGTAGTAGAAGCCTGTCGTTTCATTGCCTCCAACCCAAGACTTCTGTATAGCAGGATACTATCAGGTAAGCCCTTAAAAGCAAATACTTTTGCTAAATACAAGTAATTTTGAGCCTCATACAACGGAATTATCTTCTTTCGAATAACTAGAGCCTTATGAAAATATACACAAGCAGAATCATACTCTCCAGATGCTCTAAATAAGATTCCGATGTTGTTTTGACCTACTGAGATAGCAAAATTATTATTTTGTTTGCGGGCAATACGAATAGCCCGTAAATAACTTTTTTTTGCCTGTGGAAAAAGCTTATTGGCATAAAACATATTTCCCATATCAATATGGAAATACGGATTTTCATTTTCAAATTTTTCATGCATAATCATGATTTTTAAGGCTTTGTTATAATAGGAAATAGCCTTAACAGCCTCGCCCTTTCTAAAAGAATAAAGTTCCGAAAGTTTTAAATTAGCATCAAATTCATTATAAGACATCTGCTCTTTGTGATATAGATCGATGATACGGTCATAATAATAAATAGCAGAATCAGGATTAGTGGAATACTGGCGCTTAATGTTCATTCTCAGATAGTTTATTTCTTTAGAAACAAGCTTAGAACTGGACTCTTCGCTTTTCCAATCTGTATTTTCAGGAGCCTCTAACTTATTTTTATTGCAATTAGTTAATGCAAATAAACCAATTGCAATAAAAATAAGATATATAAAATTATTACAGTAAAATATATTTCTGTTCATTAAATGGTTATACGTTAATTGTTCTAAAACGATACGACACTCTATTATAAGTATATGTAATTGAATAGTTTATTTTGCTATTTACCACAATTTTATCCCATTATGGGGAGAGATAAGTAAACACACCAACATTGACACCAAAACTGGATATTGAGTTGAACTCAGGCAAGAAAAATGGGTTCAGCCATTGTTTCAAAATGCGCTGTCATCCGACATTTAGAAATCTACATGCTTTAACGAAATAAAATCCATAGTTCGAATTTATGAATTATAAATGAGAAAAATATATCTTGGACAAGATATGCATATTTATCGTATAACCAATCAAAAAAAATCACAAGAGAGAAATCACGTTACAAAGTACGAGATTATTCTCGAATTATTAAAGCATTTTGAAACGAAAAACAAATTTTCAGAATGAATCTGTTATCTGCCCTTAACGGCATTGAATTAGTCACTATTAGTAAAACGGACGAAAAGTTAGTGAATTACCAATAAATCAATCGATATTTATTTCCTTTTTTTTATTGTGGCGAGTAGACTTCAAAATTAAACAAGATAATTATTTTATTTTTAGCCCACACTGGTTTACAGCCATTCTGGCAACTAAAGAATAATGCCCTGAAAACCACTTATGACTTTTATGCGTTTTCATTTTCTAGGGGCAGCATAAAAGTCACAACAGGTTTTCAAATTAGGGACATCGGACACAACACATTTTTTTCTCGCCTGACACTTCGAGTCCCGGTATCCACTCAAAAAAAAAGCGTTGTGACAGCGCTTGATAATGTTGAAAAGTAAGAATAATTTTTTAGAAAATAATTATTACTTTTTTAGGATACCAATAACGAAAAATTATTTCCTGCTTTCCAACATTTTAAAAAAAATCAAGGTTTATGCTTAATGTATCAACCCGAAAGGAATGCCCCAAAATAATATGCCTGTTTTTAGAGACTATTTTTCTGGAAACAAAAAAACAGGCAACCTATTTTGAATAGGGACTGCGGAGAAACTACATTCAGCGGACGAATTATTTCGCTTGCGCTCGGAATAAAAATAATTCATCCGCTAAAAGAAGTTTCGGGTTATAGAACTCCGTATAAAATAATATATGTTTACACTTCGTGTTGGGGATAAGGAGGTGTTTATTGTCTGGCTACTAAAAATTAAAAAAAAACGGAAATAACTTATTCAGGCTGGATTCGCCCACCTAAAGTTAGTTCCCGCTTTTCTATAAATGAAAAAACAATAGTTCTATCATTTTCAGTTTGTTGAATTCTGGATTCTTCTTACAGTTCCACTTTCATTAGTAAAACTAAAACTCAGCTTAAATTCTTGATTGAAATTATCGTATATGGTAATGTCAATTACTTGTTGAACCAGACAGAGCGAAGTGTAATATAAGCGGAATACTTCACTGTCTAATTCATAGGAGTCATTTGATACAAATGTATTCCCTTTTTCGTTTTGGAGAAGACCTTTGCCTTCTAATTGAAAAACGTTGATATAATATTTGGCACCTTGATACCTGCCGAAACGATTTAGTTGGCAACGGATTTCCACAGTCTCACCCGATTTAATTGTGGTTTGCACCGGCATAGTGGTGACCGTAAATTCATACATCTGCTGAACATCCAGCTTGTCATTACATCCTACGAATAGCAACATCATTGCGGTTACTATGCTAATTATAGCTGTTTTTTTCATAAAAGCTTTGTTTTAATTGAGAATGATTTTAAGACCTGTACCCAGTTGAGTTGAAAACTTACCTATAGACGAACCCCATAAGACACGCTCACGAGCATTAACAAGAAGGATAATGCGATCGGTAATAAAAGTTTCAAGCTCCAGTGTCAATGCACCTCCATACAAAAGGACATCCCTGTTAAGAAGAGTTGCTCCATCAAAAAGTATTTTATTTCCCCAATTACTTGTTTCGTATCCTATCAAACCCGATGTACCAATGGATAGAAGTAAAGTCTTGCTTGGATCGGAAAGAAAACTATGGTAATAACCTCCTTCGGCTGTAAATTGAACTACCGGAATTTGTATTTGCGAGTAATCAAGTTGCTTTTGCGCAAACACAGCTCCTATAACCCAACGACTATCGTTTTGTGTATAGGTTGCAACAGATACACCGGCATAAAATGCCCGTTGAAGATTAATTCCATTCACACTTCCCAGAGTAACTTGAATACCTTGTTGTCCGGGTAAGTAACGTTGTGCAATGACGTATCCACATGAAGTAATACATACGATAAACATTAATATTGACCTTTTCATATCACTTAATTTTTAATTCATTGACAAGTTTTGCTTTAACTATATCACTGTTCCCCACCGTAAATCGTTGATGACGACCGCCATTTTTCTCGTTTAGTTCTACAACAAATTCTTTGTCATCCGGAATGGTAAATTTATCCAAAACAAAAACGGTTCGTTCACTGCTTTTTCCGCCCACACGGGTGACATAATTAAATGCCCGAATTGGGAAAATAACCGTTTCTTGAATGGCAGTGCGTTTCATGACTTTTTTATCTATAATCTTGAAGGTAATAAAATCCAAATCAAAAGGGACATTGGAAGAATTATTAATTTGAGTATAGAAATAAAGTAGTCCATTATGCGTGTAAATGCCCTTGAGTAGATACTGAATGCCAAAACTCAGGCTACCAATTTGATTAATTTCTCTCCGGTCATTCTTATAAATTGATTTCATAATCAGATGCACCATCATAGGAGATTCATTCCCCAGTTCCTTGAGATAGACTTCGAGTGCATTATTTGGATGAGACACCGTATCACCATCATGTATAAAATCCTTCATTTCCACGCTCATTAAGAGCGGCTCGTTGGCATACTTTACGTTGAAGGTATAAAAGCTTCCTTCTTCAGTAATCACTGAAAAATTGGTTTCCATTTTAAAATTTCGAACAGCAGCTTTTACCCGAATAACGTTTTCCGCCCCATCGGCTTTACCTGCAATAATATTGGTGGAACCTAGATCGATATACCGTATAGCTGAGGGGAAAATAATGTGGACGGTCTTGTCAAAAGTAACTTCCAGCCCGTAAGGAGGAATCATTTTGTCGTAGGTGATTTTCTTTGTCAATCCTTCATAGAAGTCACCTTTAGTTGTTTGTGCCTGAATGAGTGCAACGACGCCAATCAGTAGAATGAGCAAGAATCTTGTTTTTTTCATTTTAATTTGGTTGTTTGTGAGAAGCGAAGCTTCTCAAATTTAACGACTTGTTGAATAGCTATTCTTGATTTATTAGCAGTAAGACTTTATATCCGGCTTTTAATTTAACTGTGATGGTTTGGAATTTTTTGGACAAGTATTGAGAACCGCTTTGGATGAACCCTTTTCCCAATCCGGATACCAGCTGTTGACTGGCAGATTGATTAAAGGAAACACTTGAACCCAAATTTGAACCAATATTCCCCGCCATTTCTTTAAGGGCATTTATTTCCAACGAGCCCGGTATAAAAATTCCTTCCTGACCATCTGTATCATAGACCGTTAATTCTACTGGAATAATTGTTCCCGAGTATTCCAATGATTGAATCGAAATATCCAACCGATCGCCTTGAATTTTGACTTCACCTGAAATCATCGTATTTTGAGGAATAAGAATTTTTCCAACTTGCAAAGGTTCGAGCAATCGTAATCGGACACTCTGACCATTTATTAGCGAGCAATTCTCATGTACACAAGCTCTAATTGTATTCCTGTCTTCCAGCAAACCCATACCAAAGGCTGTATTAAATCCATTATTATGCGGTTTCTTATTATTACCAACTCCAAGGGAATCTAATGTTTGCGGCAAACTCGATACTGTTTGCTCGATTTGTTGGTTGATTCTAGAAATCTGCCTTTTTTTCTTTGTACTCATCAGCAAAGAACCAGTTGATTCCTGATTTTGCCGACCCATTGTCTGACCCTGATTTTGCCCTTGCGGAATATACTTAGCGGCCATTTGATAGGATTTTTCCATCAATTCAATTTGGTCTGCCATAGCATTTTTACGACTATCATTATCATGAAACCTTGCCGATAGATCATCTTCCACCTTTTCATTCACCTTTCTATTATCAGGTTTTTCTCCAGATGATTCGAAGAAATTACCCAAATTATGGTTTATTTGTCTATAGGCATTGTTCGAACTTTGAATCTTTGAAATAGGCTGTCTCGTGCTTGGAATACCGCTTCTGCCGGAATGGTTTATTTTTGATTCCGATTCGTTATCCAACTTTTTGTCATCCGAACTTTTCATTTCTTCACTGAACATGGAAGCCATACTCTGCAACGAATGTTTCTGATCACCTTGGTCCTCTTCCATTTTTGCTTGCTCAAAAACTGCTTTTTTATCCCCTGCCAACACATTGGTTTTTGGCATCGGAATAGTGGTATTAAAACCTTTTAGTTCTTTTTCTTTCTTCGATTTTGAAGGAGAAAAAATACACCACATACAAATACCGAAGACGATAAACATCAATGGAAAGATGAGCATTTTCTTTTGCCGTAACTTTTGCTCAATCGTTAACGGTTCATCTTGAGGTTTGTCCCCCTCCTTAGTTTCTTTCATACTGTCTTAAAATTTATTCTGTAAATACTATCGGTTACATGTAGTTGTAGCTGATTAATATGTTCAATCTTGATTTGCTCCCTATCCGTTTTGTTGATATTATAAATGGAAGAAAAAGAGGTATAGAGTGATACAATTGCGAAAATGGTGCATAGAATCAATATTGAGACAAGTCTTTTCTTCGGTGAAAGAAAAGCACAATAGTTTTGCAATTTTTCTTCTATCCTACTTCTTAATTGAAAAACTCTTTTTGTTATTTCGTTTTTCATTGCTTTATCTGTTTATGACTTTCAGGTCTTTATTTTCGATTATTTCAAAATTTTCAATGCTAAACCCTTGAGGATTATTATCACTTCGCACTGAATTCAATAACTGGCATTTGGTTATTAAGCTGCGCTGTGTCACATTACTCTCACGAATAATCATTTGCCTGGCATAGGTCATAACCTGATACGGGTACTTATCGAAGTTGCAAATCACACTATCCACCTGAATGGTTTGATTGATATTTCCAGAAACGATTCTGGAAAAATACCCTTTTTCCGACAAATCCGAATAATAGTCGAATGCACTTTTATCAGAAAGAAACAAAGCCCTTTTGATGTTACTTTCTATCGCTTCCTTATCGGGTGATAGGGTGAAGAAAAGTTCATGAAACCGTTTTACATGTTCGCGGGCTTCCACCGGTCTATTTTGTGATAAGTCCTGCGACAACGCCAACATCAGGGACTTTCCGCTGTCTAGTACATAAATTTTCTGACGTTGTACTTCTGCAAAGTTGTACGAGCTCCACACCGCATATCCGGTAATGGCAGCACACAAACACAGAAAAATAATGCTGAAGAGTCGGATCTGCTTAAAACTTGATTCTATATTTTTTAATGATTTGAATTCCATTTGTCTTTTTATTTAAAAAGTTATTTTCCAAGTAGTCGACCGACTACATTTCCAGTTGCGGCTCCCGCTACACCTCCTGCTATTGATCCGGCTTTTCCTGCTGTATTGCTGACATTCCGTCCATAATTTCCCATTCCTCCTGCTTGAATAATCCATCCTGCTACTGTTGGAATAGTGAAGTATCCGATGATTCCAATAATCAAAAAAATGATGTACACAGTATTGGATGCATCGATGGAGTAATTGGGATTATTCTGCAATTCAGAAATATCGTTTTGCAACATCAGTACTTGTATTTTAGCAAGGATGGTACTGAATAAATCGGATACCGGAAGCCATAGATAAACACTCACATAGCGAGTGATCCATTGAGTCATGGTAGATTGAAACCCATCCCACACACTTATGGCAAAAGCAATGGGACCAAGAATAGCCAACACAATTAAGAAAAAGGTGCGTATAGTATCAATTACAAGTGAGGCTGCTTGAAACAATATCTCTAATAACTCCCTAAAAAAGTCCCGAATGGATTTTTTCATGCTATACATCCCCCTTTCAATATACATCCCCGTCATCGTGGCTAAATCGCCCGCACTCCAGCCCAACTCATCTAGTTGCTTATCAAATTCTACATTGCTTACCAAATAAGCCGTTTCGGGATTTTTCATGGCAACATCGTATTCCAATTTGTCTTTCTGCTTTTGGTAGTTGTTCATGTCAAAAGTTTGTGATTGGAGCATTTGATTTGTGCCTTGAACAACCGGACTTAATATCCCGTTGATAGTACCCAACACAAAGATTGGGAAGAACATAATACACAATCCGATGGCAAAGGGACGAAGCAGCGGATAAACATCAATTGGTTCAGCTCTTGCTAAGGATTGCCACACCCGGGAGGCAACATAAAACAAAGCTCCCAGACCGGCTATCCCTTTGGCCACGCCTGCCATATTGGAGCAAAGAGGCATCATTTCTACATATAGACTCCGCAGAATCTGATGCAAAGTATCGAATTCAGTGACTAACAACATAGCTTACCAGTATTTTTCGTTCGTATCATACAAGGCTATCACTCTGTTCGTGTCACCCGATCGTTGTGAACGAAGGTAGCTTACGGCAATATTTTTGTTTGTATAATAACTAACCAGATTACGACATTTCTTTACTGAGTTATACGTACGGTCAATAATATCCAGGCGTTCTTTATCAGTCATGGATAATCCGTTGGAACTTACAACAGCTTTCAATTCGACAAGTAAATCACCACTTTGCTCTAAAAGTTTGGCATAACCAAAAGCAATTGCTCCCAACTCTTCCACGGTATAGTTCTTATCTGTGAGCATTTTTTGAAAACTATTGACGTAAATGTCCGAGATCTCACCGACCATCAAGATAGTTTGCTGTACTTTCTTTGCATCCTTGACTAAATTATTGACAGATTGCAACGCATCATAATACTTTTTTCCCTGATTATAGAGTTTCACAGTTTCCTTGAAGTTATTCACCATGTTCGAGGCGGTAGAGGACGTTTCGATAACTTGTTTTGTGGTATTTACAATACCTTGAACCATGTTGGTAGGATCAAAGGTGACAAATTGGGCTTTCGAGGACATGATACAGGTCATCAGCATAATGGCTGCTAAATAGATTTTTGTTTTCATTTTAAGAATGGATTTTAATAATTGATTTTTAAAGTAAATGCTAATGGATTATTTCTAAATTTGAAATGGCATGAATTGAAATCATGAGCAAGACTGATAATCATTCTTTTTGGATTTGTTTTGTTTCGCAAAGCTGTTTGATGGCTAATTCGATATTGCCATCAAGCCTTTCTACAAGATTGAACAGTTCTACTTTCTCAGATTCTTCGGTAGTGTAAGTAAGGTATTCCTCCATCGATACTTCCGTTGCATAGACGGCAGATTGAGTGCCTCCCAAGCCTATCCAAACCTCTTTATAGAGCCGGTTCGGATTATTTGCCAGATTAATGGAAAGTATCTGCGCTTTCTCCTTTTCCGTAAGTCCCAGCAGTGCCTGAATAGCGTCAAACTTATTCATGTACTTACGTTGATCCAAGAGAATTTTACAGTCGGAATTATTGATGATGGATTCTTTGACAATGGGAGAGGCAATAATATCTTCCACCTCCTGCGTTACCACAATGGCTTCTCCAAAATATTTACGGACAGTCTTGAAAAGGTATTTGATATACTCGGCCATGCCTTCTTTGGCTATTGCCTTCCATGCTTCCTCTATCAGGATGACTTTTCTTATACCCTTTAATCGTCTCATTTTATTGATAAAAACTTCCATGATAATGATCGTGACTATTGGGAATAAAATGGGATGATCTTTGATGTTATCCAGTTCAAAAACGATAAACCGTTTGGAGAGCAAATCAATCTGTTTGTCGGAATTAAGTAGGTAATCATATTCACCGCCTTTGTAATAAGGTTCGAGCACATTCAAAAAGTTGGCAATATCAAAATCCTTTTCCCGTACTTTCTTTCCATTCAAAACCTCATGATAATCTGTTTTCACATACTCATAAAAGCTATTGAAACTCGGTGATAATTCCTTGGTTTTAATTTTGTCGATGTACAAACTCACTGCATTAGAAAGAGCAACCTCTTCAGCACGGGTCGGAGGCTCATCATCCCTCTTCCATAAGGTCAGAATCAACGTTTTGATACTTTCCCGCTTTTCAATATCATACACGCCATCTTCTGTAAAGAAAGGGTTGAACGCTATTGGATTTTGCTCTGAATAGGTGAAATAAACGCCATCCTCCCCTCGGGTCTTACGATGGATCATCTCACAAAGTCCAAGATAACTATTACCGGTATCGATTAACAGAACATGCGAACCTTGTTCGTAATACTGCCGTACCATGTGATTGGTAAAAAAAGATTTTCCACTGCCTGATGGCCCAAGAATAAATTTGTTTCGATTGGTGATGATGCCTTTTTTCATGGGCAAGTCCGAAATATCAACATGGATTGGTTTTCCTGTCAATCTATCCACCATTTTTATCCCAAAGGGAGAAACAGAACTTTTGTAATTTGTCTCTTCGGTAAAAAAACAAATGCCCTGTTCTATGAAAGTATAAAAGCTCTCTTCTGCCGGAAAGTCCGCTTGATTGCCCGGAATGCCTGCCCAAAATAGCGTTGGAGTATCCACAGTGTTGTGTCTGGGTTTACATTCCATAAGTGCTAATTGACTGCCCACATCATTTTTGATGTGTTTAAGTTCCTCCTTGTTCTCACTCCACGCCATCACGTTACAATGGCAACGAATAGAGGTAAGTCCATAGCTGTGGGCTTCGTTCAAATACTTATCAATCCACTCCTTGTTTATTTGATTGCTCCTACTGTACTTTGATAACGAATGCATGTTACGTCCCATTTTTTCGAATTTTTGGAGATTCTCGGCACTATCATCAATGAATAGGTATTGATTATAAATGTGATTACACGAAAGCAATAAACCAACCGGAGAAGCAAATGATAACCGGCAATCGGAACGGTCGGTGGATAGTTTCTCGTATCGGATATCCGTTCCCACACAGGAGGGTAAATCATCCACATCCGACAAGGTATGCAAACACAGAATATTGTCTCCAATGCACATTTCCTCAGCTTTAAGCGTAATGTCTTTGAGTGTAGTGGTATTTTCCTGTGACAGCGAAAAGTATTTTTCCACAATTCCGGCTCTGCTTTCAGTACCTACAATCTCATCTGTTTTCAGTCGGGTAAGGGTAATGAATCCGTTATCGTTGACAATCCGTTCAAATTGTCCCACTGCCTCTAAAAATCTTTCAATGGTTTCTTTATCCCGAAACTCTTTGGGGATAATAGAGCCACGGCACAAAGTCGAAAAGTTGCTTTGCATCCGGGAACGCTCCTTGGTTGTCTTGGTTAAAAATAGGTAACAAGTATGATTCAGATAAGGTCGTTCATTGAAATGACGTTCAAAACTTCGTGAGAGAAAACTCAGATCTTCCTGCTTGATTTCCGGTTCATATTGTTCCTTGATATACCAATCCTGTTTGTGTACGATGCAATAATCAGGAAGTACCTTTACCGCTTTTGTCCAGGAAGAATGAATGGCTTCATATTCCTTACCGGTAACTGTAAAGAGTTCCGGGAGTTCTACTTTGAAAGCAACCGTTATGTCGGCATCTTTCGAAATAATGCAACCCATTTCCACTCCCCAAATTGGGAATTTACTTTCGAGAGTTGCTGCTTTTAATACGTTTCTCATACTTCTTTTTGATGAATATGTTTGAATAATCGTGGGAATCTTTTACGGTTTAGCAAGTACTTCGGGTGATTTCTGACTGCGCTTAGCTTCATAAGTCCATATTCACCATATTTGTGATTCAGAGCAAAGGTTTGCCAGACAAGAACAAATGAAGCTATTACACCAAAGCCAATACAAAACCATTGACCGATTCCTGTCATATACAGAATCACGAACAGGACAAAAATGGTGAGCAATCCGCCGGCAAAAAGGAAGAGATACTGACTTTTCAGCCCTTTAAACTCCACCGATTTACCAATACCTTTATTAATTGGATAGTCTGCCATTACTTTACAAGAAAAAGGAACGTAGAACAGTAGCTGCCACAATCAGAAAGATACAGGCTCCAAACCAGGATGCTGCTGTTTTGCTGGTGTCTGGATCACCTGAAGAAAATTTACTATACACTTTTATACCACCGATCAAGCCGATAACAGCACCTATGGCATAAATTAGTTTGGTAGCTGGTTCAAAATAGGAAGTCACCAGAGTGGTTGCTTGTGTAATACCTCCGGAACCATTTCCTTGCGCCCAAATAGTAGCACATGCAGTTAGCATGCAAGCTGTCGTTAGAAATACTTTTTTGTTAGTCATAAAATTTTTTTTTAATTGTCTGTTATCGAAATGGATTTAAAAACGGCAAATAACTGTTGTTAGATTGTGTTTAAGTGAATCTACCCAGCACTAGCCGTAATCTGTTTTCTTCATGCTGTTTGCGGCTTATAGAAAATTAGTTATCTCGAATTGCTGAAAGTCAGCATCGTGGCTTTCAACAGTCATTGCATTTGCCTCAATAGCATTTGAATTGTACTTATTAAGCATTTCAGCTACTCGTTCTTTACCTCCGGCAATTTGAGAAACCATTAGTTGAAATAACTCGGTTTGATCCATCTGCTGAATCGTGTTCACAGCATTTAATTCTGCTTCTTGTGAAGGCCCACCTTTTTGTATTACCTGAATAAGATTTTCCATCTCATCGTAGGGAATACCTGTGGCCGGTTGGGTAGCTTCATCGTCCACAAAGCAATTCAAGTCTTCTTCCTCGAGTAATTCCTCTTCATCATATTCAAATTCGATATCCAAATCCATGAATTCAGGAGAGTCGGAAAACACGCTGTCCAATTCACTGTTGTCGACCACTGACGACCTTATATTTTCATTGGATGCAGCAAATGTAGTGGCGTTTTCAGTCGGTTT
>Ga0302208_10000245_pt1 | contig 27454 bp, 14 predicted proteins | sample II_Fen_E2_3_FD_194577 | JGI IMG/M metagenome (GOLD analysis project Ga0302208, IMG submission 194577) | Peat permafrost microbial communities from Stordalen Mire near Abisko, Sweden - II_Fen_E2_3 | ecosystem: Environmental > Terrestrial > Soil > Wetlands > Permafrost | place: Sweden: Abisko...
AAATACGCGCGAAGTATCGGCGCATTCTTTATAAAATTGCTCGTGACCGTCTTTTGCGTACATAGCCCACACTTCCATAAAAGCTGGTAAATGATATGAGGGGTCTGTCCACTTGTAACTGGCACCTTCTGGCACAAAAGTGATTTGTTTGTGCTCCACATTAATCAGATTGTAAATATTGCCTGTTCCATCTTTTTTCCACATAGCATCCAGTATTCTGCGAGCCTCAGCGTAATAATTAATACCGGTATTGTTGCCCCAACGATTAGACGCAAACAACAAACTGGTAATGTAATAAAGCTCACCATCAGTTGCTGAACCCGGTGAATTCTGTCTCTGTTTTGCAGGATCATAGCTCCATGCAAAATAAGCCTCACGAGGACCACTCTGATGCTGTAAATTCTTTTTTGACCAACGCCATATCCGGTCAAAAACATCTTTCTTGTTGAGTTGTACAGCCACCATCATTCCATACGAAAGGCCTTCGGTACGGGCATCGTGATTTTTTATATCTGAAACATACCCCATTGAATCGCCTACTTCAAAATAAATTTTATTGGGACCTTCAAAAAGATCGCGAAACACCTGATCAACCTTTTGGTCAATTTCTTTTTTACTATATCCGGCTTCCGCAAACACATTACGGTATTTACCTGTATAAAAAGCAGCAGACTTATTTTGGTCTTGCTTGTTCACTTGTTTCTTATTGGCAGCTTCCATGCTGAGGACACTCATTGATAGTCCTAAAACCAATAAACTGATTTTCAAATTTAGATTCATTATTTTTTGTTATTAGTGATTTATTTAAAATATCTGTTGTAAAGTTTTAGCCAGATATAGTTTACAGTTCATCCATGTATGCCCTCCATCAACAATATAGCCCTCTGGCTTCAATCCTTTTTCTTTAAACATGGCTATATTCTTTTTCACACTTTCATATAGAAAATCCTCTGTTCCTACACTAATAGTGAACAATTTAAGTTGCTTATTTATCTTTGCTGCATCAGGCGAATAATTAGCAAAATTCTTTCTGAATTCTTCAGTTTCGGGATATGGAGCATAGGAACAGACATAAGCAAACTTATCTGTATTTGTCAAACCAATGTTTAGCGTCTGACCTCCACCAACCGAGAATCCGGCAACAGCACGATTTTTACTATCGGTCAAAGCCGGATAATTGGCTTCGACAAACGGAATCACATCATTGATTACATCCGGTGTAAAATCAGGCATAGCCTTCGGACGAACATTGCCGTAAGGCATAACAATAATCATTGATTTTGCTTTTCCCTGTGCTATCAGGTTATCCGCTATCAGGTTAGCTTTTCCTACTTTGGTCCATGTTTCTTCGGTGTCGGATCCTCCATGAATGAGGTAAAGCACCGGATATTTTGTTTTACCGCTCGCATCAAATCCCGGAGGTGTATAAATCACCAACGGACGGGTTGTTCCCAATGTTTTTGAATTATAGTAACGATAACTAATCTTACCATGAGGAACATTCTGAAGCGAATGAATCAGCGGCTTATCTCCAGGAATATCTACCAAACTATATTTAAATCGTTCATTGGCAAATATTTCTGTATTGTTCGGGTCATTAACCTGTGTGTTATCTACCCAAAAACAATACGGATAAATATCAGGTTTGATGGAGTTTACAGTAACGCTCCATACACCTGACTCGTCCTTTTGCATTGGTAGTTTATCTTTCAAAAATTGTGCCTCCAACAAAACCTCCTTAGCATTCTTGGCCGAAAATCTAAATGTGACACTTTTGTCAGAGTGCACATCTGGCGAAATTATGGTTGTACTTCTCTGAGCTTCTGCAGAAAATGCAATAATCAAAATTGCAAATAATATATCTATTTTTCTCATCTTAATGCTTATTTAAATAGTAACGGAGCTGTTGCAAATAAATATTTTTTAATATTCATCCATGTATGACCACCATCAGTTATCATACTTTCGAATTTTACATTTTTAGCTTTCAGATAATTCATATATTCAACTGTTTGCTGATAAAGAAAATCTTCACTCCCAACACTCACCCAAAAAAGTTTAAATAATTTATTTGTTTTTTCTGGTTGATCTACTAAAAATTTATAGCTTGATTCTATTTCCTGCGGAGTAAGATAAGAACTGTATGCACACACATAAGAGAATTTATCCATATTCCCGAAAGCTGTTCGAAGAGTTTGTCCACCACCTCTCGAAAATCCGGCAATAGCCCGACTTTGACTATTAGCTATTACTCTATAATTTTTCTCTACATAAGGTAGGATATTTTTTATCAAATCATCTTCAAACTGTTTCGATCTTACTACTGCCTCTTTACTTTCACGTCCCATAGGGTCACCTGGTTTCAAACCTCCTTTTTGAGCCGCAATTTGAGCTGCCACATTTCCATTGGGCATCACTATGATCATTGGCAATGCTTTACCTTGAGCTATCAGATTATCCAAAATCAAATTAGCATGACCTACTTTAAAGAAAGTTTCCTCTGTATCAGTCGTACCACTTATAAGATAAAAAACAGGATATTTCTTTTTTGTATTTTTCTCGTAACCGGGAGGAGTATAAATCACCAAAGAGCCGGTTGTTCCTTCTGCTGAGGGATAATACTCATAGTTAACCGTTCCGTGTGGCACATTCTGCATATTATGAATCAGCGGAGAATCACCCGAAACGTCGAGTAAACTACCTTTGAAACGCTCATTCGGAAAGAAATTTTCGTTGGCTGGATCCATTACCGAGATACCATCGACAATGAAATTATATGGATAAATATCTGGCTTCACCGGTCCAAGTGTAACGTTCCACATGCCCGAACCATCTTTGGTCAGGACTGAAGTACCTTTCAAAAATTGTGCACTTATTTTCACATCATTTGCTGTAGGCGAATAATATTGGAAAGTAACCGTTTTATCAGCATTTATCCTCGGAGGAAAAGCCATAGGACCTCTTGGGGGTTGGCCATTAGCCATACCAGAAATTCCCAGTGCTACCAACGCAAAAATGATTTTTGCAAATTGTTTCATAAATATTAATTTATTATGTGATTAACGGCTATTTAAAAAGCCTTGGCATAATTGTGGATAAGAAAAGTTTACAGTTCATCCATGTATGTCCACCTTCAGAAGAAAAGTACTCATAGCGGATTCCTTTTTTATCTAAAACTTTCATGTATTCATTCACAACATTGAATGTGATATCTTCTTTTCCTACCCCAAACCATAATAACTTAATGTCTTTGTTGGTTTGTTCCGGACTCGCAAATGCCGTTGCGTTGTTACGGTCGAACTCTTCTTTAATCATCCCGGGAGCAAAGCCGCATACGTAGCTAAAAATATTGTGATTATTTAAACCCAAATACAGTGTTTCGCCACCGCCACCTGAAAATCCGGCAATGGCTCGACTGTCTTTATCTTTCTTTACCCGATAATTTCCCTCGATAAAAGGCATCAGATTGCCGAAAAAATCCTTTTTGAATTCCAGCAGGTTTTCCCAGGTTCTTAAGCTACCTGTTTTGCTAATTACAGGATAAGCTCTACCATAAGGCATTACAATAATCATTGACAATGCTTTCTTCTGAGCGATAAGATTGTCGAGTATGATATTGGCACGTCCTACTTTTGTCCAGGTTTCCTCTGTATCGCTTGATCCATGCAATAAATACAACACAGGGTAATTAGTTTTTGAATCTTTTTCATAACCAGGAGGTGTATAAATTACAACAGGTCTTGTACCAAGCTCCTTTGAAAAATAATAACGATAAGAAAGTGTTCCGTGAGGAACGTTCTGCACTGTGTGAATAAGCGGTTTGCTACCTGTTATTTCTACAATACTGTTTTTAAATCCTTCGTTTGGAAAAATGACCTGATTCACCGGGTCGGCCACCGAAACTCCATCTACAATGAAATTATATGGATACATGTCAGGATTTACCGGCCCTAACTGCACACTCCATACACCCAATGTATCCTTTGTCATCGATACAGCCGATTTTTCAAATTGGGCACTTAGTTTCACGCTTTTAGCTTCCGGAGCCAAAAATCTGAATACTAAGGTATTATCGGGATTTACTTGTGGAGAAACCACTTCGGGAGGAACTCTCCTTGATTGTTGAGCATAAATTGCTGATGATACAACTATTGCTAAGAACAGCACTAGTTGTCGAATCTTTGATTGTGTCATTTTTTCACATTAGTATTAGTTATCGTTCCAATCCATTCCAGTAACGGAGTCATCCAACCTTTACGCCCAAAAACAAATCCATGATTTCCTTTAGGATAAATGTGCATTTCAACCTGAACTTTGTGCTTGCGAAGGGCTTCAAAATATCCGATACTATTATCAACATCAACCGTAGTATCATCTGCCGCATGGGTAATATAAGCCGGCGGCGTATTGTCTTTCACTTGCAATTCATTTGAAAACAAATCAATCAACTGCTGCGAAGGCTGTTCTCCTAAAAGCTGCTTTCTAGAATCGCGATGTGTCAGATTTTGCTGCATACTGATAACCGGATAAACAACAACCTGGAAATCCGGGCGTAAACTAGTTCCTTTAGAATTCTCTATCAGCACTTTTTCAAAATGAGTAGCCACTGTGGAAGCTAAATGCCCTCCTGCAGAGAAACCCATAATGCCAATTTTAGATGGATCGACATTCCATTTGACTGCATTTTCGCGTAAAAGTTTAATGGCCTGCTGAGCATCTTGTAACGGACCTGTAGTTTTGTCCGTCATAATAGCCTCATTAGGCAATCTATATTTAAGCACAAAAGCAGCAATGCCATTCTTTGCAAATTCTTTTGCTGTAGAAACGCCCTCGCCCTGATAAACAACTACACTATAGCCTCCTCCGGGACAGATAATGACAGCAGCTCCCGTTTCCTTTCCTTTTTCGGGCAAATAAATTTCCAGTGTAGGATTTGTAACATTTCGATACATTCCACCACCGAAGCTTTCTTTTATATCTTCGGATATTAACTTAGAGTTTGGAATAGTACTGGAATAAAGAGGAATTATTTCTTGTGCTTTTGCTGTGCAAATTACAAGAAACATCATTACAAGAATAGTTCGTATTAATTTCATGATTTAGTAGAATTAAAGTGTTTATATTGAGCAGTTTTATAAAAATCGATTATATATAGAATATCTTTATTTTCACCAAATAAATGAATTCCAATTGTCTACATAACTAATTAATCCAGCATCGGCGCTTTTGTAATGCGTCAAACATTAATGATTTGCATTACTGATTATTAGTTATCACTACTTTCTGACGACCAATAATATAAACACCATTTGGAAGTCCTAATTTTGCGTCTCCTCGTCGGAGCTGTTTCTTCATTAATTTTCCGGTAACAGAATAAACATCCACAATATCATTCTCGGTAATGTTATCTCTAAAAGTATCGGCAAGCCCGGTTATTTCTTCACTGGCATCAGCTTTGTTGGTAAGATATACTTTGTCAAGCACCAAATCGCCCCCTGCAGACCAGAACCTTACAGCTGTTATGTGCTTTGGCGAAATAACTGTGCTATTATCAGTAGTTATACTTTGCAGATCAATAATTAGTTCCCTGTGACCTTCCCATTTGTATTCTTTCGACTCTGTGCTACCATCAATAACTTTTATATGAGTGCCCCACGGATAGTTATCGGTTCCAAATTTGAAAACCAAATATTTATAACCCGAAAGATTAATACCATTACCAAAAGTCCAGCCTGCCTGTCCCCACTGCGTCAAGTGAAGCGTATGAGTACTATTGTCGAAAGTATTATTTCCATACATTGTCAGGTTCATTGCATCACTCAACAGCAAAAAATATGAAGCGTTAATAGAAACTTCTTTTTGTAATCCACCATAACCAATAGTTATAGTAGCAAAACCATCTTTTAGAGTAGTGATTCTACCGGGTGAATAAATAGCCACCGAAGTATTACTACTTTGATAACTGGCTTTAGAGCTTACAAAATCGATATGACCATCAGCATAAGTAGCTTTTACAAGAATATACATATCTGAACCGATAGATATTTGTTTTATCTGATTGCTTGAGATTGGTTGTAAGTCACTTCCCAAAATCTCCAGATTAGTTACCTGGCTGGTTGACTGGTTAGCATACTCTTTAAACCAATGATATGTCTGCCAGGGACATGCCTCAGGATCGTTCAAAAAACTATACGCTGTACCTGAAGCGGGTGTCTCATCCTTAAATTCAGCCAACTTTGCTGCATCTGTAAAAACAAGCCAACTTTCGTTCCCTGAATTATCTGCAATATACTTAAAATTGGCACCAAAACCTGCTCCTCCAACTACCCCCGTAGTGCTTTTCCCCCAAGAGGAGTTGTAAGCCTCTGGAGCCCAGTCCATCTCCGTGACCATAATTGGTGCAATATCCGCCACAGGTTTTATAGAACTATCCCATTCTCTTTGAAAAGATAAATAGCCGTTTGAACTACCAAACCAGCCGGGATAAAGATGTATTGCAAATCCAAGGTTCTCGCCCTGAAGAGGATATTTAACAAAGCCTGAATACGAGGATTGATACCCAAGTCCCGGAATCCATAGTATATTGTTCGATCCATTATTCCTTATCACATCAATAATAGATTGCATGTATTTTTGCAGATTAGCAAATTTAGCATCACCACTCGAGCCATAGGTTCCATCTGTACCAAGAATGTTAATTGGCTCATTTCCTAATTCAAACATAATATTCGGGTGATTTTTTAATTTAGGGTGATTACTTACAATTTTCCATACCTTTATCAAGTATTGATTGTAAATATCGCCTACTGATATTTTTTCAGGAAAAACGCCTGGTGGACGCATAACCACATATAATCCCTTAGATACACAATATTCTGCCATAGGGATAAAAACCTCATCTAGGTATTTTGTAAAACGAGTTTCGTCAAAGCATTCTTCGCCCTCATATCTTCCCTGACAGCCCGGAGTATTACTCCAATAAGGGTCCATATGTAAGCGCATAAAATTCACTTTCCAACCTGCCGCTAGCATCCGATCAATCACTCCTTTATTATACGACAAACATCCATTAACATCATAGTTAGTCCAGTATTTTCCCAATTCATTAAAGTAAGGTGAATAAGTCTGAGCGAAACCATGCAAAATCACTGTGTAACCATTTGAGTCCTTAAGGTTCCTTCCTTCTACGTGTAACTGAGGCAACATCGTGCCACTCCACACAAAAGTCAAGAAAGGTTGAATTAGCAGAAAAAAAAGAAGTGCTAGCATTGAATGATTCTTTTTCATTTCAAAAGTTAGTCTGTTTTAGTTGGGATTTTTAATGATATTATATTTATCTGAGCTTTATAAAAAATCTGGATATCATACAATTATTGATCGTTCTATATTTTCGCTTATGAATGCAAAACAGACATCACATCTATTAATCAATCAATTAAACACTATGAATTAATACCTGTATCTCTTTTGACAAACCAATTAAGTCAGTTTCAAGACTAATTGTATCCAAACTCAATATTACGCTAAGATACAGAAATATCTCAAATTAGCAATGTAATTTGAGATATTTTACAATACAAATATTGGGACAAGTGCTTCTATATAATAGTGTTCAGCTATAGTGCTATTATTCATGCAAATAATTATAAGATCGTTATAATTAATATTGACAAATCAAATCAAATCAACAAATGGAATTTGGGTTGTGTGTCACTTTTTCAACTATAGACTCCAATAGCGATATTTAATACTTTAAGGACTTTATGCTGCTCACTACAAGTGGTATATTTTCTAATCAGTTAAACAACTAGATGAGTCTAATTTTGACAAAAAAAGGGTGTCCAAAATCCTGGACACCCTTTTTATTAAAGGATATTATTGTTTTACACCTGTATCTTTACCCATCAATCCACTAGCAAAACCAGCGTAAGCATGCTTACGATTGTAATTACCTAATGACCATAACCCGATTGGTTCATCAGGTCTCCATGTAGAGCCTGAAGGACTATCAGTCACACTCCAATGAGTAATACCATAACGCTGTGCTGCTGGAATTAGCTCAAAATATGCTCTGACAATTTGATTATAGAAATCGGCCATTGCTTTCAATTGATCGTTAGTTACATTGGCAGTTTTCAAAGCAGCTGAAGCTCCAGCTGGTTTAATTCCCATGTCTAACTCAGAAATTTTAATCAACTTACCTGTCGCTGCAAGATTTGACAACATAGCTCTAATACCGGCAATAGTGGTTTCACCCAAAGTTACATGCATCTGAGTTCCAATACCATCAACTTTCACACCTTTGGTATCAATGTATTTAACGTAATCGATAAGTCCTAGACACTTTTTCTGATCTGCATTTTCCAAACCATATTCATTAATAAACAGTTTATCAGTTGCATTTCCATATTTACGAGCCAATTGAATAGCACGAACTGCATAGTCCTTGCCTAAATAGTCTTGCCAGTAGAATTCATCAGTAGCTAATGAAGCTTTACCCACACCTGTTTTTAATTGAGTAGGATCCGCATCAGAGATTGGTTCATTAACAACATCCCATGCTTTTACAGTACCCTTACATTCAGTCACCATACCCTTAATCCAGGTTTCAAGCGCTGCATCGATAATAGTTTTCTTTTCATCAGCCGTTTTTGGAACTTCTGTAGTGTTCGGATTTGGATTCCAAATTTCTACTTTAGCATTATCGAAATAATACGTAGTTGCATTTTTTCCAAGATTAAATGCTATAGTATTACAGCCATCCTGATTACTGGTCACGGTCATTTCTTTTACATAAGTTGTCCATTGAGTGGTAGAACCAAGTGTTCCGAAAAAATCGTAAAATTTGTAGGCTCCCGGAGCTGTATGAGCTTGAGTAGGATAAGACGCAGCTGCATCTGACTTAATATCCATAGTCAATCTCACTTTATCTCCTACTTTCACTTTTTTAGAGAAAGTAAAGAATATTTGAGCATCCCAGTCATTTGTTCGAACGGCCGCATTAGTAATAGTCATTGCTCTGCCAACGCCACCCTTTCCTGCACCTGCAGCCGTAAAACCTCTTACAGCATTTGCATTGTAAGAATAGTTAGACGCCGCATCGGTTTCAAAATCTTGAGACCAAAGAACATCCCATCTTGCAGGTTGATTGCCTCCAGTTAGTATATTCGGTCCAATAATACTATTCAAATACGTTGCATTTTGATTTGAACTCCAGCATAATGTATGACCATAAATTGACACACCTGCAAGAGCTGCATTTCTAATGAATGCATCTACTGTGCTAAAGTCTAAAGAACCATCGTTCTGAACCACCGAGCCATGTTTCATTTCATTAGTAGCAGTCACGTCGTTAAAGTTTGTTCCTACCAACTTATAAATAGTACCCTGAGTATTAAAGTCCACAGCTGAAACAGCTGCACCAAGCTTAAATGTATTAGTATCAACATAAGACTTTAATACCTTATAGGCACTTATGTTCAAAGAGTCAGCATAAGAAATACTTGCCGGCTTTTTTCCCAAAGGAGAATCTAATTGGCTAAAATCTGCACACGAAGCAAATAATACCAACGCTATTGCTGTAATTATAATTTTACTATAATGTTTCATATATCTCATAATCTAAATTGTTTATTTAGTATATACAGGAGAAAATGTTTCAATCTTCACACCCCTATCACGTGCTACTAAAGTATCAGTAGTTACATACGATTTTCCTGTCATCGAAATGTTGTACGAAAGATAGATTGCATTACGATCTTTATTGGCCCAACTGTTCTTTTCACCATTTTTGACAAATTTTCCAGTTCCGGTAGCTGTAAATCCAGGCGTAGCAGTCGAAACACTACAATTACCTTGATTATCAAATGTAAGATTCAAATTGCAAGTTACTAATGCATCTGAAGCATCTTTGATTTTAACCGGGAATAGTACTGACATTAATGATGTTGTTGTCATTGATGCAATTTCATCATATTCAACATAGGTCTTATGTCTGATATTCGGTATTGCTTGAGTGCTAATAACATCTTTACCACGGCGCAAATAATTACCGTGCCAAGGATTAATAAACTTAACACAATAAAGAACATAGTTCTTAGGTTGTACATCCCATACAGCTGCATTAACTAATGGAGCACTTGCAATCTTTGCAACACCTGAAAGAATTGAATCAGCATTGGATACATTAGTCATTCTCAAAGGAATAACATATGTATTTGTTATTGATTTAGGATCTGCAAAGAATGCATCGGTAAGTGAAACACCTACAGCGCCCTGCATAGCATGGTCTAAAGATATTTTGCTGCTACCCAACGTATAGTAATTTGATGGCATTGCAACAACAGGCGTAACACCGTCACTAAAAGTCAAGAAATTACACAATGTGTTGTCAGCAACAAAATCGATATCAATTTTCTTTTTGTTGGCATATACACCTCCCATTGTTGCATATATTTCGCATTTATGCGCATTATCCAGACTAGTGTCATAGGTGTCATCGCCCAATACAATAGTTCTAACGGGGGTTTGATATGCAAAATATACAGTTGTGTAATCAAAATCCGGGAATGAAACATCTTCATTTTTACATGACGAGATGAACAATGCAAAGAATCCTGCACACAATATAGTAAATAAATTAAACTGTTTCATATTATAAATATTTTTCAATTATTACTCAGGCAGATTACCAGCCATTATTTTGTTCCAGTAAACTCCATTTCAGAATTTCACTATATGGTACTGGCCCGTAATACATGTAATCTTTATAGGTTCTCACTTCTACAGGAATTTGAGTGTATTTCAGAGTTCCGTCAGTATTTTTGTCGATCTGCATACCATAAACAGGCTGGTTTAGGGTAGTTAAATCAACTTTCCAGCGACGTAGATCATAAAAGCGTTTGTTTTCGAAACATAACTCCAAACGGCGTTCGTTTCTAATTAAAGCTCTCATTGCTGCTTGATCATTCTTAATACTTTCAAGATAAAGATCTGCTGTTGGTATGCCTGCTCTTTTACGAATAGCTTTCACTACAGTGTAAGCACTATAAGTATGAGTTCCATTACCTTGAGGTCCCCATGCTTCATTAGCTGCTTCTGCATAATCTAAAAATAACTCAGTATATCTGATTCTGGCATAATAATGTACCTGACCAGATCTGGCCGAAGGATTCAAATTCACATCCGGTCTGGTTGTTTTACGTAGATAATATCCAGTGCGAGTAGAAGAACCACTTTGATTATTTAAAGCATCAGTATTTGTTCCATAAGTTCCGGTTATGATAGTCCCATTTGTTGACGCCTGCGTGCTACCATTCAAAACAATGTATTTAGCTAAACGAGGATCTCTACCATTATATGGATTTTGCGCATTATAATTACTTAATGGATCACTAATTGGATAACCATTCGCTGCAGGGAATGCATCAACCAGATTTTGTGATGGATTCACACGTCCTCTACCAAATACTGAAGGAGGATAGTTATCGGTTTCACTAGGCTGTTGATCATTACCGGTGCCACCTTTATCAGTTCTCCATATGATTTCTGCCGGTGTAGCTCCTGAAGCTAAATTCGTAATTTCAGTAGCATTTAAGTACCATGTATTCCCATCAGATTGTATTCCTGTTACATTATTGATTCGATCAAGAACTATAGCTGCATCATCTGCTGCCTTTGCCCAATTAACTGTCGTTCCTGCACTATAAGCAGGGCTGGCAGCAAGAAGAGAAACCTGAGCTCTGATAGCTTCAATAATTCTTCCTGTTATACGACCTCTTACAATACTTCCAAAAACACGATTGTAATCACTTGTATTAGTTACACCAATTGCCTTGTATTTTGCAGGAATAAGATTAGCATCTGACAAATCCCCAAAATCTACAGGAAGTAAATTTAGTGCGTTCGTGATATCACTATAAATGAAATCCAAACATTCCTGGAATGTATTTCTTGGTTGATTAAAATCTGATGTAATTGATTCCGGTTTCGTAATAATCGGCACCCCCAAAAGTTTCGTTTTAGCACTGTTCCAACCTCCATGAGCTTGCAGCAGACCGAACATTTGTACAGCACGTAATGCATACGCTTCGCCTTTCAAACGATCTCTAAACATAATCTTTGCCTTTGCATCGCTTGCCCAATTTATTGAATCAACATTTTGAAGAAAAATATTCAAATATTGAATCGCATTTTTACGAGGTTGCCATTGAGTCATCGGATCAACAAAAGAAGTCCATGAACCTGTAGCCATTTTCAAATAGGCATTACCTATGTCATTTGACACAGCATCATCAGTTGCCACATCAGAAACAGATGTATTAGAATATGGCAGCAGATTATATGCATTTAACATTAAACCCTGGGCATATTGAGGTTCCTTATATATCGGGCTTAAATCCCGAATATTTTCGTTCGTTGGTGAAAAGAAATCACCACAGGCTGTCAACAATGGTATAAGAACCAAAAGTTTCAGTATATTTCTCATAACTTTAATTTCTATTTTCATAATCATTAGAAAGTCAATTTTAATCCTAAATTATAGAAGCGCGTCTGAGGAGCAGTAGTTGTATTTAGCTCTAAAATCTTACGCTCTTTGGCTATTGTCAACAAGTTTGAACCACTAACATAAACAGAAATGTCATGAACAAGGAAATTCTTCAACACTTTAGAAGGAAAATCGTATGTTAACTGCACTTTTGCAATATCAATTCTATCTGTTTTATATAACCAATAATCAGAGCTTTGGAAATTGTTAGAACCACTCTGAGTTGTCAATCGAGGGAAAGTAGCAGTTGCTGCTGTTGCCGGAGTCCAACGACCGCGCACAACTTCAGAATATTTACCTTCACCAAACACCCAGAAGTAAGTGCTATTTTTCAACGCATATGCACCTGAACTGGCTGTAGCCAGAGCAAACAAAGTAAATCCGCTATATTTTACGGTAAGATTAGCACCTCCAACAAAAGGATTGCCATAACGACCATCACGTCCCAAATTTACCTGATCCTTTTCATCTACATATCCGTCTGCATTTATATCCGCATATTTAAGATCTCCTGCTTTGACAATTCCTGAGAAAAGTGGTCTTGGATTAGCTGGTGTTCCGTTAATCGCAGCAATATCAGCATCTGTATAATAGCCTAAAGACTTCAAACCCCAGATTGCATCAATTGGTTTTCCAGTACGATTTTGATATGAATATTGATAAAGCTCATCACGTTTCGAAGCTTTAGTATCATAATAAGTAACATTTAAACCCAACGAAAAATCAACTTTACCGACTTTCTTGTTAATGTTTACAGAAGCATCGAAACCATTTCTGTCATTATTGTTGAAATTGACATATGGCATAAAGTTAGAGTTGCCCTGAGCAAAATAATTTGGATAAAGTGTTGTTGGCTGAGTTACCAAACCTTGTACTCTGTTTACGAAATAAGAAGCATCAACAGTGATAAGTTTCTTAAACAAAGAAGCTTTAGCATTTACCGAAAATTCTTTTCTCTTTATATATGTCAAATCTGGACTTGCAGCTCTTTGTGATATTACTGTACGTTCGCTTGTACCATCATACCATCCAGCCCAATCAACCGTTTGATTATATCTGCCACTATATAGATAATAGTTAGCAATATCTAAATCAGAATTTAAGATTGTACCCGAGGCACTGATCATCAAATCATCTACAACTTTTGAATCGGCAAGGAATGATTCTTTGCTCAATTTCCAACCCAAGCTAAGTGAGGGAGATATTGCATTTCTTTTCCCAGCAGCCAATTTAGCTGATTGAGGAATTGCTGCACCAAATTCGGCAAAATACTTGCTCATGTAATTATAGTTCAACGACAAACCTAAATTTGCATTTGATGGTTTGTGATAATCAGTTTGAGTCAATTGAAATCCTGCAGCTATTAATGACACGGAGATATTATGTACTCCACCAATTGATGTCACATAGTCAAATTGTGTAGAGAAAGCTACTGTTTGTCTATCTGCCGAATTATTAACATTTTGATTGCCTGATTTCTGATCATTATTATACTTAGTAAGCGTGTTAATAACATCTACCCCATTGTAGTTTGCCCATGTTGGAGCATATACAGCATAAGTATTATCATAGGACTGAGTATAAGATGTTGCATAATCTACTGCAAACATTGATTTAAATGATAATCCTTTTAAAACTCCCTTCAAATCAACATCAAATCCTGTGTCGAATTGAAATTGACGACTTGTCCATTTATTATAACCAGCAGCATAAGTATCAGCAAAAACATTTGTCAAATCTGACTGTGTTCCACCTAACATATATTGACCATCAATCACATTCAAGCTGTTATTCACATATGTCCAGTTTGTCGGATCATTTTTCTCTAAAAAGCTCAACGGAAGTAATGGAGTTACTCTATTAGGACGTAAAGTTGAAGCAGACGAGAAATAATTACCTTTTGCTGTTCTGGTATTATAGAATGTTGCATTTGCATTAACATAAGCTTTAATGAAGTCATTCATTTGAAAATCAACATTACCCCTTACATTCAATCTGTTAGTATTATTTGATTTAGCTTGACCAAATTTAAACAAATCATCCTGAGAATAATAACCTATGTTTGTATAATAACGCGCACGTTGGTTACCACCCGAGATTTCAGCAACAGCTTCTGAACGACTATATGATTTTTTTAAATAATCATTCGAATAAAAATCTACATTCGGGTAACGATACTTGTTGATACCGGAACCGTAATTGTAAATATCTTCCGGAGTATAAAGGGCAGTAAGTCCATCGTTAGTACGAGCTTCGTTATATAATGACATGTATTCTGATGAACCTAGATATTTAGGATAACTTTTAGATACATACAGGCCATTATTTGCTCTTACCTCTATTTTATTCTCGTTAACCTTACCTCTTTTAGAAGTAATAAGAACGACCCCTTTTGCTGCACGGCTTCCGTAAAGAACTACTGCAGAAGCACCTTTCAAGAAAGAAATTTGATCTATCTCTGTCGGATCGATATTGTTCGCATCGCGTGGAACTCCATCAATGAGAACAAGATAACTATCCATTCCCCACAAAGAGTTTCCATTCCAACCTGCAACATATCCTTGCATATTATCCAAACTATACATATTATAGTTTTTCTTGGTCAACTCTTCGACATTGACTACGGAAACTCCACCTAACAAATCACTCTGTGGAACTTTTCTATAAGCCACTTGTACAATTGAGTTTTTTGGACTATTCAGAGAATCAGTTTCATTATTTGTTGATATTTGCGCATCTATATGATAAATAGAAGAAAATGCAAATATCACACATAAAATGAATCTTATTTGTATATGTTTCATCGTTTATTCATTTGTTGTTAAACATTATTACTCTATAGAATTACCAACCAGGATTCTGAGCAAACCCAGTATACATTGACGCATCTTTAATTTTCATAGGGAACCAATAGTGCTTTGTTCCAAAGAGACGAGTCACGATAACTTGTTCTCTGTAATTAGCAACTCTTGCATCTTTTGGATCATTATTCTTGTAGAATGCATCATTCTCAACTCTATCAAACTCTTGTGAAGTCTTAATATTATATGGGTATTCTGTTAACAATAACCATCTTTGCAAGTCGTTAAAACGGAACCCTTCAAACGATAATTCCACAGCGCGCTCTCTTCTTATCTCGTCCATAAACTTCTTATTGTCAGCCACATAAGCCGCATTAACTGAACCTACTCCACATCTGGTTCGGATAGTATTGATTGCTTGTTCTGCTGTTTTTCCAAATTTAGACGAATTAGTAGTAGCTCCACCTACTGCTGCACAAGCCTCGGCATACATCAAATAAATATCACCTAAGCGCATGTATGGGATATAGCACATTTCATTACCACCCCAGTCGAACATACGATCGTATTTATTATTTTGATGCGGTACCATTTTCTGAATAAAATATCCTGTCTTACTTCCATTATTAGCAGATTTCATTAAACCTCCAGAATAAAGAGACAAATAACGCAAGTATTCCTGATCAGCTGGCATTGTAGCATTTACAAATTTGAACCCATCAAACATAATATCGTGATAAAAACGAGGGTCGCGATTTTTGAATGGATGAGTAGGATCAAATCCTGAATTTGGATCATTTAATGGTAAACCATTAGCCATTCCGTAATAGTTTACGTAATTGGCAGTAGGCTGATGAATTATATTATCACCATCCACAAGTTGGTTAATCTTTGGTCCAAAAGTTTGAGCAAAACGATATGTAGCTGAATTGGCACCTGGAGAAAGTCCACGGAATATTGCTTCTGTAGAACCCGGAAATAACCAACCCTGACCTGTAGTCTGCCAAATATCACTCCATCTTGTAGTTGCATCAGCAGCTTTAATGTGATCATAGATACCCTGATTTACAAAGTTTCCGGTACCTGCCTGATATTTAAACTCAGCCAAAGAATATTGAGTTTTTCCACCTTCAACCAACGATAACAATTCACCGAAAGCATCAGCAGCCTTTTTACAATACTCTACGTCATACACATATGTTTTACCTGAAGCAATTGCCCCGGTTTGAGCACCGTTTTTCACTAATGGACTACCAGCCCACAAATAGTTTTTACCCAGATAACCCAATGCCATAATTTTATTTACACGCAATTGATTCTTTCCAAGAGTCTTTTTACCTACTAAAGTTTCATCCCAGTTTGCTGGTAACAAATCAGCAGCTTTTCTTAAGTCTGCACCAACTTTATCGGCACATTCTGTATAAGATAAACGAGGCAAAGTCAACGTACCACTACCGGATAATACCTGATCAACATAAGGTAAGCCACCTACATATTCCATCATCTCGAAGTGCCACCAAGCTCTGAAGAAGTATAATTGTCCTGCAATAAAATCCTTTTCTTGCTGAGTAGCTTCAGTCATTTTATCCATGTTAGCAAGACCTAAATTGGCTTTACGAATACAATACCAGGCATGAGCCCACAATGCGTGCTGCATTCTGTCTGTTGAAGTAGAGTTTACTGAACCTTTATCGAACCAGTTACCTGCTTGAGCCTGAAATTCAGACTGCCATGCCCAGAAGTTACCAAGATCTACTTGGTTAGTCATGTGCCAGCTTCCTTCGGTGTTGAAAACTTCGTCTTCACCCCAGTTACAAGAAGTAGTCCAATAATTATTGGCTTTATCGGGAATACAATTGTAAATTTCCTCTACATAACCCTGGAAATTCTGAAAGTTTTTAAACGCTGCTTCCGGCGCTACATTTGAATCAGGTGACTTATCCAAATATGACGTACAGGAAGAAAATCCCAACATCATTAACAGGAGTCCCCCGCACAAAAGTGTTTTATATATATTTTTCATTTTTACACTAAATTATAATGTTACTCTTAGACCCAAATTAAAACGTTTCACAGTTGGATATGCTCCGGCAGAACCACCGCCATTAAAGTTTGATTCGCGGTCATCAGGCATTTTTGACCATACCCAAAGGTTATTACCATTTGCATATAGTTTTAAGCTATTCAAGCCTATAGATTTGATAGAACGGCCACTAAAGGTATAACCTATTTCAGCATTCTTCAAACGTATAAATGAGCCATCATACAAATAACGTGTTCCATCATTGTAACTTGGTGTTGATATCCAACGTGAAGGTGTAACATCGCCGTTCATATTATCTTTTGACCACCAACTACCTTGGTTGAAAACAACATCCATCTGACTTCCAAAGTTAACAAGTGCCACATCGCGTGTTACATTTGTTACACCGTAGAATTGAACAAAAGCACTAAATCCTTTCCAATCAAAACCAATTGTAGTACTATAAGTGTTTTGAGGAGCTCCTGTATAACCAGTTGGAACGTTATCCTGACTGTCAATCACACCATCTCCGTTGAAATCATTTATGTAATAATCTCCCGGTAACTTTTGTAAGTCATTTTGGTTTTTCTGCACACTACCATACACCTGATCATAATTATTTACATAGCCTGAACTGATGAATGATCTATATTGACCGATACTGTATCCGGCTTGTTTACGATATGCTGGATACAAAGCTGGATCATCTTTTACAATGATTTTGTTTTTAGCATGAGTCATGTTAAAGTTAACCCACAACCGAATTCCATTTGCTAGTTTTTTATTCAAACGTACTTCTAACTCATAACCAGATGTTTCCGCCTTTCCTAAGTTAGCATTTACCGGACTTTGTCCAAAATAAGCTGGAACAGAGCGTTCAGATCCACCTACAACAATATCTCTACGATTATCTTTGAATATATCAACAGAACCGGCAATTAATCCATTTAAGAATGCATAATCAAGACCATAGTTTTGCTTAACAACTGTTTCCCAATGTAAGTCCGAATTACCTACTACAGATTCTCTATACCAAGTATATGGACTGTTGTTTGTATTTAAATCCATTCTTGAAACACCACCATACGCCCATTGAGACATATATTGAAAACGTGCTACTGCATCATCCCCAAGCTCACCATAGGAAGCTCTAAGTTTCAACATATCCAGGAATTTTACTCTCTTCATGAACTTTTCTTCTGAAAGCATCCAGCCCAAAGCTCCTGAATGAAAGAATGCAAAACGGTTTTGTGGTGCAAATTTTTCAGAACCATTGTAAGCACCATTGTAATCAACAAAATATTTATTTGCATAATTGTATGTTGCACGGAATGCCCAGTTTTCACGGTAGCTAGGAATTTGACTTCCGGAAGCATTCTCTTGACGGGTAAATACACCCATTGCTGTAACATTGTGCAATCCGAATTTACGTGACCAGTTAGTCTGAAGTTGATACAGTTTTTGACGATACGTTGAACCGTTTTGAACACTACCTCCACTAGTTGACCACAACACACCCTGAATAAAATCCATTTTGTTATTGCCATCATACTCTTGTTGAATAACTGCTACACCGGTATCAGGATCAATCCATTTGTATTTCGCATTATTATAAAGGTCACCAACTCCACGTCCTGTATCCAAGAATGAATTATCCATGGACAAGCTTCCTCTGAAATTAAGTCCTTTAGTAATAAAGTCTAAATTTTGCTCTAACACAAAATCCGTTGTAATACGAGTGGTAATTTGGGTATTTATACCTGCTAGAGTCGTATTTGCAGCAGAGTTCGTTACATTCGAAATGTTTGGATAATATCCCCAAGAGCCATCTGAATATTGAGGAACGAACACATCCGGTGCTATGCCGTAAGCACCTGCCCACTGTTGTTGCACGTAATAATCGTTACCGGTATTTGTATTTCCAGTACTTTTTCTAAATGCACTTGATCCGTAAAGATTTACTTTTAAATTAGTAGAACTCGTTAATTTGAAATCGAGATTACTTCTTACATTTAAACGATCATATCCGTATCCTGTTTTATAATTACGTCCATTATCCCATATTTTCATCAAGTCACCTTCGTGAGCATAATCAGCAGATGCAAAATACTTAACAATATTAGTACCACCAGTAATATTAAGGTTGCATTGGTATGACATAGCATCTTGCTTGAAAAGCTCATTTTGCCAATCAACATTTGGATATCGCTCTGCTTCGGTAATATTAGCAGGATATCTGTACTTTTTAATAATGTCTTGCGGGGTAATTTTTGTCCATGAGCTAGGAGATATAGTCAACTCATTTTCAATTGCAGTGTTTCTAAATGACAAAGCATCATATGAATCATACTTGTTAGGCAGTTTAGACACCGTTTTTACTGTTGTAGAAGCACTGATGTCAATACGTGCCCGACCTTCAGCTCCACGTTTTGTATTGATAAGAATTACTCCGTTGGCACCTCTAACACCATACACAGCAGTAGCAGATGCATCCTTCAACACAGATATTGATTGAACTGAAGAAATGTCAATTCCTGCCATCTCACGTTCAACTCCATCTACTAAAATAAGGGGGTTAGCATTATTCCATGAGCTTGTACCACGAATAATAATCTGTGGATCCTCAGCTCCTGGCATACCTGTTGAAGACATTGTTACAACGCCAGGCAAATTACCTGCCAAAGCAGCACCAACGTTAGATACTCCTCCGGTTCTTTGTAAAACTTCTCCGGTTGTTTGAGTGATTGATCCTACAACACTAGCTTTTTGTTGTTGTCCATAACCAATAACCACTACTTCACCTATCTCTGTACTGTTGTCTTTCAACACAACAGTTATTGAATTCTTCCCTGAAATACTTATCTCTTGAGTTACATAACCGATGTATGATACAACAAGGATTTTTCTATCTTCCGGAACGTTTAAAGTAAAATGTCCATCGATATCGGTTATTACACTTGAGTTCTTGATATTTTTAATTGCGACTGTCGCTCCAATTAAAGGTTGATTTGTTTCGTCTAATATCGTACCTTTAATTACTTTTCTATTTTGAGCCTCGATTAGAGCTGTACTCAAAAAAAGAAACGAAAGGAGCAAGACACTTGTCAGTTTCATTTTCTTTTTTACCGAAAAAAGAAACTTGATCAATAAAATCTTGTTTATGTTTTCCATTATATGATTGATTAACTTATTATATTGATTTTTTCAATTTAGAATAAAACCTATTGAAATTTTATTTAATTAGCGTTTACATGGCACTAATTTCACAACAAAAAAAGTCACAATCAACTGTCGTCTATCATTCTTCTCATAATACATTTTATTTAAGGATTAATTAAGTAACTTCAGCAAAACAAAAAAACATAGCAATTACATTGCTTTAAAATCTATTTAGAAATTTGTATAATACTGTCAAGCCTTCAACTCAACAAGATTTCATTATTCAGAGCAGCATTTATATCCAAAAACTATATAAAATTATAATCCATTATTTAGGCTTATAAATCAAACCATTTCACACTATATATATTTCGGAGAAATTGCTAAACAATCGTTCAAAAGGTAAAAAAACATGGCATCCTAAAGAAAAGTTTATTCATCTCCGACACATAACGTGCAAAAATATACTTTTTATTTCAACTTCAACCCTCCTATGAATTGTATTAACTCGATATATTTGACTTTTATTAAAAGTATTTCTCAAATTATCATTAAATTTAACCTTAATCTTTGCTGTGCCAGATTTTTCACCTCAAATTAGACCACCTTTTTTATAATTTTTCTAACAAAACTCAAAAACATGCAAAAGAAATACAAGAAATTCATTAAACTGTAGTGTGGAAAAATATGTAAAAGATATAATCTTATAATCTAAAGATTTCTATATTGCAATCTTGTAAAACAAAGACGCTGTAGAGACACAACAATACTACCAAAAGACAATTTGGAAATCGCTCGCAAAACAAACTGACATAAATTCATAAAAAAAATAAAAGAAACAGAATTAATAGCTTGCAAAAATAGCATTCAGATACACTTATAATTTATAAAAAAAGATATTTTATTTGTAATTCTAGACATGGAACGAATTGATATACATGATTTATTAAAGAACAAAAGGATTTTCTAGAACCATTTTGCAAGAAATAAGAATCAAATCACTTAGGCTAACACTTAGTTTACAAGGGTTACAGACAATCTAAGTGAATGCAGAATAAGGCATTACCACTATTTATTTTCAAGGCATCATCAAACTGAGAATGACACTTTCCACACGAATACAAAAAAAAGAAGAGATGGACAACCCTCTCTTCTTTAAGAAATAACCACATTTACAACCTTAGTTTATAATACTTTCTGTGAAAAAATCAATTAAAGTTCTTGGGGATAATCCTCGAATGACCTCGGTGGTTTACCAAAGTGTTTTTTAAAGACCGTACTAAAATAGCCGATTGATGAAAATCCGCTAAGTTCACTCACCTCAGTTATACTATACTTTCTGCTCTTTATCAACTTTAAAGCATAATCCAATCTGACAGTTTTAATAAAGTCTGTAGGAGATTGACCTGTCAATGATTTTGCTTTTTTATACAATAAAGAAGCACTAACATTCATCGCTGAAGCAAAATCATCTTTACTAAATTCTACATTTGTCATATTACTCTGAACCACTTCTAGCATCTTCTTTATAAATTTGTCATTATTTTCGTTAGCAAAAATAGGCTCATCATCTATACCAAACTTATCTATTAGCTTTATCGCTCTGTCTTTAACAATATGCCGGTTTCTAATTATAGATTTTATTTTTTCTCTAAGCAATTGCATGTCAAAAGGTTTAGTAAGATAATCATCTGCACCTAAACCAAGACCTTTCAACTGTTCTGCCTTTCCAGAAAGTGCCGTTAGCAACAGTACCGGAATGTGAGAGGTTTCGTAAACGGATTTTATCAATTGACATAACTCAAATCCGTCCATTTTCGGCATCATTATATCTGAAATAATCATATCCGGAAGCAGACTTTTTATCATATCCCAAGCATCATCTCCATTGGTAGCTTCTAATATGCTAAAGTCTGACTGAAGAGAGTATTTGATAAATCTTCTCAAATCATCATTATCTTCAACAATCAAAATCTGCAGCATTCCATTCGGTACTGTTTCATCGGGTTGTTTTTTGTTTTCACATACTTCTGTAAAGTACGTTGGCTCTTCCGTTACAGTTTTATCTATATAACTATTGTCTTTGAAAACTTCTTTGAAAGGAATAACAATTTTAAATGTAGAGCCGATATTTTCTTCGCTTACACAACTGATTTTCCCATTATGCATTTCAACATATTTTTTGGCTAAAAGAAGGCCGATTCCAGAGCCTACAATCTTAGAATTAATTGCATTATCACCCCTATAGAATTCTTTAAATAATTGCTGTTGAGCTTTTTTACTGATTCCAATACCATCATCTTGAACAGACAAAGTCCAATCATCAGGTGTACATGAGAATAATATATAAATATGACTACCCTGGCGAGAATATTTAATCGCATTAGAAATCAGATTATCTACGACCTTATCCATAAGAGATTCATCAATTGCCGAATAATAAGAATCGAACTCTGACTGAAAATGTAGTTCTATGTTTTGACTTTTAGCTAAAGACTCAAACATTGAACACCTACGTTCAATAAAGGCAACAATATCCTTCATTCGGATTACTAATTGTTCCTTTCTAATATCAATTTTCTGAAAATCCATTAATTGTGTTACTACATTAGATAGACGTTTAGTCTGTTCAGATGCTAACGACAAATAATTATGACCTACATCAGACAAGCTTTGTTCTTTATTCAGTTCTTCAATAGGTCCCTTGATCAATGTTAGGGATGTTCTGATATCATGCGCTGTATTAGTAAAGAAACGAACTTTTTCTTCTGTATGCTGCTGTTTAATACGTTCAATGTAATAATTAAGTAGAAGATAAACTACCCCAATAATGATTACAGACAAAAGAATAATAAACCACCATGCTTTCCAAAACGGAGGTATAACTCTCAATATCAAAGATCTTTCGGCAATAATTTTTGATAGAGAACTGTTGTACAACCTAATTTTAAGAAGGTGTTTCCCACTTGGCATGTTAGAATAATGTATGAAACGATTTTCAGATGGCTGACTCCAATCATTATCAAGCTCTTCAACCATCCATGAAAACTTAGCTCCTATAACGCTTCCTATCGATAAAAGCTCCAGATGAAGTGTATTCTGATTGTAATTTAACGAAAGACTCTTTAAACTGTCCAATGGTTCTTTGAGTTTATATTGAATAGAACGACCAGATAAGGATAGATATTGAAAAAATATTTTTCCTTTTGATTGCCTTTCTGTTAAAGATCCAGGGGAAAAATGTATAGTTCCATTGCTTGTACCCCAAATTAATTCTCCATTGCTAAGCTGCCAATTCGAGTTGGGATTGAATGGCAAGCGCGAAATCGGATATAAAGAACTGTATGTTAGCACTTTTAAACTGTTTGGCTCTAACTTACATAAACCACTTTCAGTTCCAAGCCATAAATAGCCATTTGAATAAATTATACTGTTTACATAATCCGAAGTCAATCCTTCTGTCTTACCTATTTTAGTTATTTTGTGATTCTTCAAATTATACTTCAATAAGCCTTCACCTGCGGTACATATCCATATATTACCTCTCAGAACCAAAATATCCTGAATCAAATATCCTTCTACAATATTTGTAGCCCACCCAGACTTTTTATCAAAAACACACAAACCATATGTGCAACCAAGAAGCAACTGACTATCTGACAATTCCGAAATGGCATAAACTGGAAATGAATAGAAAGATTTAAACTTGTTTTCATTGGCAATATAACACATCAGACTTCCTCCACCAACTCCCCCCATCCAAAGATTACCCTGTCTGTCTTTAAAAATATCCATAACAAAGTTGTTATTAAATCCATCTTCTTTTTTCTCTTTTGTGTAGTGAGCTAATTCATTACCTGTCCGTTCGTCAAGAACATAAAGACCAGCTGAATAAGCTCCTGCCCATATCCTGCCTTTATCATCTTCACATAAAGAAACAAAAACTCTTCCAAGATTATGATAGAAAGTCTTCCATTTACCTGTTTTTGATTCTTTACAGCTTAATCCATTATTTGTAGCAAACCAGATATTTCCACTTTTGGTCTGTATGATTTTATTTACATTATCATTTACCAACGAATTCGAATTGTTGGTAATGTGTGTTAAGTGGCTAACCTGAGGAGAAGCCTTATCATAAAATGAAATGCCACCTGTGAATGTACAAACCCATACACGTCCGTCATGATCGTTAAATATGTCATAAACGCCATTTCCTCTAAGCGAGGTTATATCATTATCATCCTCTTTAAATACGTTTAAGACTTTTGTACCTTGTTTATTTATTTCCCAAATTCCCTGACCATCAATACCAGCTAAAATTGTAGAATCTGAATTAAATTCGAGTGCAAGAACCGGTTGAATTGGTAAATTATTCGCCAAAACACGATGCATGTTGCGGGTTTTCATATCACAACAATAAATACCATTAACATGGGTTCCAATCCATAACCTCTTTTGTCGGGTATCATAAAGTAATCTTGAGACACTCACGCCGGGCATATTGCTGTATTTCGAAATCCAAAGTCCTTTAAACCTACGTATATCTAACAACCAAATACCCTCAGATCGAGCAACTAATAGATGGTCTGAATCTTTCCATGCTAAATAATCAATATCAACCACTTTGTCTACAAACGTGAAGCGCCCATCTTTATAAACGTATAGTCCAAAAGAAGTTGCAATCCAATAGCCTCCCGAATTATCTTCTAACACATTACCAACAGCCAGATATTTGTTATTTAACGATTTTGTCATGCTCACTAGAAGATCAAACTTATCTAAGATGGTATTATATTTAAATAACTGACCATTATTGGTATATGCCAGTAAGCCAGAATTTGAATATAAAAGTTTGACATTAATCACATCTTTATTATCATATGGGAGAGAATATGCACGAAAATCATCACCAGTAAGCCGATGAACTCCGGTTTTTGACGATGCCCAAATAAATCCATTCTTATCTTTACAGAGAGATGCCACTTCACGTATTGAAGTGCCATAAAAGGTGTTTATGCTATGGAATTTAATATTTTGGGATTGTACTGAAAAAAGACTCGACAAAAGAAATGTGATTAATAGTGTGATTCTCATTTTAAATGGCAGTATTAGAATGTTAAAAAACTGATTCCACGCAAAAATCAGATATGGATTATGTGTGAATAAATAAGTAAAGGTACAAATCTATTTGTGTAAAAATCAAAATAAAGACAAATATAACTATAATAAGTTCAATCGAAGACTCCAAAATTTAAGAAACAATGGTATTATTAACGTCTACAGAGTTCTAATATCTGATTTAATGTAGTTGCCAGACGTTTAATTCAACCGTATAATATGACGATAAAAATCCTATTCCATAACATTCAATAGATTTAGAAAACTCCACGAATTCGTTAATCATTTCATTACGTTCAAAATAAATTCTCGAGAATATGATTTCCAAATCGTTAATTTCAATTGCCAAAAAATCAGTAATTAAATCATCAGTTATACTCATTCTGCAAAAAATATCGTATCTTTGCGCGCGAAATTTAGAAGTTTAAAAAGAAAAATGTAATTTTATGAATGTAGTTACAAAAACTATCACATTGGGTGATGGACGTACCATTTCTATTGAAACTGGAAAGTTGGCTAAACAAGCCGATGGATCTGTAATGGTTCGCATGGGTGATACCATGCTGTTAGCCACAGTTTGTTCGGCACAAGATGCTGTTCCGGGAACCGATTTTATGCCACTCTCAGTGGATTATAAAGAAAAATATGCCGCCTTTGGTCGTTATCCGGGAGGTTTCCTGAAACGTGAAGGTCGTGCATCTGATTACGAAATTTTAGTGTCTCGTCTTGTTGACCGCGCTTTGCGCCCTTTGTTTCCTGATGATTTTCATGCTGAGACTTTTGTAAATGTAATGCTTGTATCCTCTGATGGTGAAGATATGCCTGATGCATTGGCTGGTTTGGCTGCTTCAGCTGCTTTGGCTGTGTCGGATGTTCCTTTTAACGGACCAATCTCTGAATGTCGTGTTGCACGTATCGACGGACAATTTGTTATAAATCCTACTTTTGCTCAATTGGCAACTGCCGATTTAGAAATCATGGTGGCTGCAACTATCGACAATATTATGATGGTTGAAGGCGAAATGAAAGAAGTAAGTGAAGAAGTTTTGTTGGAAGCAATGAAAGTGGCTCACGAAGCTATCAAAGTTCATTGCCAAGTGCAAATTGACTTGATGGAAGCAGTTGGTAAAACTGTAAAACGTGTTTATTGCCACGAAGAAAACGACGAAGACCTGAAAAAAGATATTTGGGCAAAAACATACGATAAAGTGTACGCAGTGGCTGCTTCTTGCAACACCGACAAACACTCACGTGTTGATAATTTCAAAGCTGTAAAAGCTGAATATGTAGAAAGCCTTGACCCTGAAGTGGCAACAGCTAAAAAAGGATTGATTGGTAAATACTACCACGAAGTTGAAAAAGAAGCTATGCGTCGTTCTATTTTGGATGAAGGCAAACGCTTGGATGGTCGTAAAACAACTGAAATTCGTCCTATCTGGTCTGAAGTTGATTATCTTCCGGGAGCTCACGGTTCTGCTGTATTTACACGTGGTGAAACTCAATCGTTGACTACTGTTACATTGGGTACCAAGATGGATGAAAAACTGGTTGATGATGCACTTTTCAAAGGCAAAGAACGTTTCTTGTTGCACTATAACTTCCCTCCATTCTCTACCGGTGAAGCAAAAGCTTCTCGTGGTGTTGGTCGTCGCGAAGTAGGTCATGGTAACTTGGCGCTACGTGCATTGAAAAATATGATTCCTGAAAACTATCCTTATGTAGTACGTGTGGTTTCCGATATTTTGGAATCAAACGGATCTTCTTCCATGGCTACGGTTTGTGCCGGAACATTGGCGTTGATGGATG
>Ga0302208_10000246_pt1 | contig 27445 bp, 16 predicted proteins | sample II_Fen_E2_3_FD_194577 | JGI IMG/M metagenome (GOLD analysis project Ga0302208, IMG submission 194577) | Peat permafrost microbial communities from Stordalen Mire near Abisko, Sweden - II_Fen_E2_3 | ecosystem: Environmental > Terrestrial > Soil > Wetlands > Permafrost | place: Sweden: Abisko...
CCCCGAAAGTTGAGTATTCTTTAACTGAGACAGGGAAAACACTTTTACCCTTAATTGATTTCATGTTAAGTTGGGGAAATGAATATGGAAGTTTGGTAAACATTTCAGATTAAAACAAATACAATCTGAAACAACAAAACCCGGAAGCACTGACATGCACCTTGTTCATTGGTTGGCTGACGTGTGTTCTGCAGTCTTTGCTCCCACCTCATTAACCGCCGGTAAATTGTAAGAATTCATATTTACAAAATAACAAAGGACTTCATGCCTGGTCGTTTCAACTGCATAAAGTCCTTTGTTATTACATCCGGATGTGTTCTGTTACATCCTTCTTCTGATTTTATTCTTGGTTTACAATCAATTTGTGCGTGTATCGTGTATAATTTATATGATTTGTTTCTTGAAAGCAGGTAGGTCGAATCCCCAAATATCCACTATACTATTTAATATTTCTTTATTAATCAGGTAATGACTTTCGACAGTCAAATGTATACCTTTGCAGTCCTAAAGCTATATGAGGATGAAACAAGGAGAGATTGTTGACATGACGTCGGGGCCTATCACGCCACAAATAATTCATTTTACCATACCGTTAATTATCGGAAACTTTTGCCTGCTTACCTATAATGCGGCAGATTCCATTATTGTGGGTCGTTTTATTGGAGCCAATGCGCTGGCAGCTGTGGGAGCAGCAAGTCCTATTATGAATATTGTGTTGTTTCTCATTGTGGGCATCTGTCTGGGAATGTCGGTATTAATGGGCAACTTCTTCGGTGCGGGTGATATAGCCAAGTTGAAACGGGAAATATCAACGGCACTTATTGCAGGAGGTGTATTTACGTTGGTCATTGTTGTGCTGGGATTGATTTTCTCACATGCTATTCTATCGCTGATGCATACGCCGGCAGCGATCATTGATGATGCGACTCTTTTCCTGCAAATTATCTTCGTGGGGATGTTCTTTACCTTTATCTACAACATTTATGCTTCTACGCTTCGGAGCATGGGTAATTCCAATGCTTCCCTCTACTTTCTGGCTGCTTCTGCCGTACTCAACGTCATTATGGATATTCTCTTTGTGGCGGTGCTGAAGTTCGGTATAGCAGGTGCCGCGTGGGCTACCGTCATTGCTGAGGCTTTATCCGCCCTGTTTTGTATTATCTATGTACGGAAAAAGATTCCTATCCTGAAATATACCCGTCATGAATTTGTATTCGATCGGTCATTGCTGCGTGAAACGTTGAACTACAGCTCGGTGGCAGGTATGCAGCAGATCACTCTACACTTCGGGAAGCTGCTGGTACAGGGAGCCGTCAATCCGCTGGGAATATTTGCTATCGCAGCTTTCAATGCCGTGAGTCGTATTGATGACTTCGTGATGATTGTACAACAAAATATAGCGCATGGTACTACCGGTTTTTTGGCACAGAATAACGGTGGTGGCAGAACGGATCGTCTCCGTAAAGGTTTTTTTACAGGACTGAAGATGGAAGTGATCTATAGCCTAATCATGGGCATCATCATCTTTGTTTTTGCCCGGCCCTTTGTTACGCTATTTGTCGGCAACGAGGGTACAAAGGTGGTCGATTCGGGAGTACAGTATCTGAGGATTATGTCTTTCCTTTACCTTCTTCCGGGAGTTACCAACATTCTGCAAGGATTTTTCCGTGGACTGGGAAAGTTGAAGATAACACTCAACTCCACTTTTACACAGATAGTGGGTCGCGTAATTGCCGCTTACCTGATGGCTCCTTATTTCGGACTGAAGGGCATTGCATTGGCTTGTCTAGTGGGATGGATTTGCATGATGGCCTATGAACTTCCGCGTTTTATTAAGATATGGAAAAGGAAATAAGCCGGTAGTGAAGGAGTTCTAGTAACTAGTAGGTAGAAAGTAGTTGGTAGAAAGGATACTCCTACTCTACTAAAAACCGTAGTGATAGAGATATTGTGACGGTTTTGTATTCATTTAATTCAATAACTTTATGTTTAATTAAAATAATGACATAAAACGTTTGAGCTGCTAAAAAGAGTTCGTACTTTTGAAGCGGATATAACCTGTTTATAGGTTTAGTCGGTCTTTAATTGCCCGTTGAAAACGGCATTAATTTTAAGTCTGTGCCTCCACTTCAGTCGAGCATTAATAATCTATCCTAATTTGCAGAACAGACCCGGAGGATAAGAAGTGTACCCAAGAATAAGAAAGAAAATAACAAACAACAATATTAAAATGAAAAAGGCAACTATTACAGAAATCAGAGAGAGGTTTGATAAAGATGTTGAACGTTTTTCTAATCTTGAAACCGGGCAAGTGTCTACCATAGATGCTACCCTGTCATTGGAATTAATCACAGAATCAGCCAAAAGAATAAACCCGCGTGCCGTGAATCTATTAGACGTTGGATGTGGTGCCGGTAATTATGCACTCAAGATGCTTACAAAATTACCGGATTTAAACTGTACATTATTAGACTTGAGCAAACACATGCTGGATAGAGCTTCTAAACGGGCTTTGGAAGTAACAACAGGCAAAGTGACAACGATACAGGGAGATATCCGTGAAATTGAGTTGCAGGAAGATCATTATGACATAATACTGGCCAGCGCGGTATTACATCATTTACGTGAGGATGCTGACTGGGAGTTAGTTTTCAGTAAACTCTTTAAAGCATTATCCCCGGGTGGATGTCTAATGATTTCAGACTTAGTAAGACAGGATTCTGAACTATTGAATGAATATATCCGGGGAAAGTATGGCGAATACTTAGAATCCGTTGGAGGAAAAGATTTTAGAACAGAAATTTTATACTTAATAGACAAAGAAGATTCACCAAGACCACTCATCTATCAACTGGACTTAATGAAAAAAGTGGGATTCCGGAACATTGACATATTACACAAAAATACTTGTTTTGCTGCTTTTGGCGGGATTAAGTAAGTAGACAAACAGATTGTCCCAAAATTTGTAAGAGTTTGAAAACGGAATAAAGGTCTTAAGGGACTTCCATATTGAACATTGTTGTGTTTATAAAACAAAAAATAATAAGGTTTTGGTATGTGGACGAGTGGTTTCCTTTCAAGGTTTGCTATCTGGGAATAAGGTTGTAGAATATAAAACCTTATTTTACATTCAACAATCTTAGTAGCTGGTTCATACATCTCAATTAATACCTGAAAACAATGAATATTGCACATATTGCCATTTGGACACAAGATTTAGAAGCCATGAAAGAGTTCTATACAACCTATTTTGGTGGAATCAGCAGTGAAAAATACATAAATCCGGTCAAGAAGTTTGAGTCCTATTTTATGACGTTCGAAAGTGGGGCAAAGTTAGAATTAATGCGTAAGGAATCAGTGGTTAAGCCATTGGATGCCGACGAACGATTCGGAATAACTCATATAGCATTTACCCTGGGTTCTCAAGATGCTGTTCTGTCATTGACAGAAAAACTTCGTTCAGATGGTATTCGTATCGTTGGTGATCCAAGGACAACCGGCGATGGATATTTTGAGAGTGTAATCCTTGATGTGGAAGGCAATCGAATTGAACTTTTAGCCTAATTAATTGGCCATTATCGAACCTTGTTGAGAAATTGTGGTTGCCCGTTTTTCTAAAATAGAATTGCGAGTTCCTGCAGTGGAGGCTGAATCAATCTTCAATGTCTTGAAACCTTTTATCCCGAAAGCAATATCGTAAAGATTATGCAGCATCATATAGTCTAATCCGTTATATTCTATCTGTCTGCCCGATTTCTTCCCTAAATTTTCAGGCCATAGGCATCGGGAAGTGGAGGTCCATTCATAAATGCCGCAGTTGCTGGCAGGGCCGCTGATAGGTGCAGAGTCAAGCAATCCGCCGTAAAGTCCTTTATCGAAATTATGGATCTTGTCCTTTAATCCCAGACCGGGATAGTTGAGATCGTGCATCACTAAGTACATAAGCGGGAAATGTTCGTAGATAGGGAAATGGCCTGTTTTATGCGGATTGTAATGATCACGAAGCTTCCTCAGTCTGGCAAAGGTTCTTTCTCCCGATACATGGCAGGCCAGCGAGCGGGTTTTGTTATCTTCCAGCCCTAACTGGAAAGTCTTTGGGTGTTTAAACGCTAAGTTGTATTCTTTGTCTGAAAGCAGCCTGGGATAGATTCTTAGGTTTTCGCCCGTTATAGCTTGGCCGGCCCTGAGGAGTCCATTGCTAATCATTGCCACACCTCCGTCAGCTCCATTTCCTTGCATCACAAGCTTATTCGTAACCGGATTAACCAATACCCAATGCGTCTTAAACGGAATAAGTCCTCCAATCTTCCCGCTGTAGGTTCCATCATATTGCATAAACCGGATAAATCGCTTTACAAAATCCTGAGCCCATAACTTGAAATTGATCAATTTAGGACTTTGAAGTACATCTGAATCGCAGGTCATAATGGCAAGATGAGTTAACCGGGTCTTTATATTATTATCCGGTAAATTACAAGGAATACCGGCTACTGACTCTGTCCCTACCAGTGTATTAACCAGGCTTAATCCTTCCATGTCGTGTTCAATAACATCCTGGCTCATTTCTTCCATCTGGAATTTATCCTGCCTATTTAAATTTCCCTGGCATTTACTCACATCAAAATGACTTCCGTATTTTCGCCAGAAACTATCACCTACATCATCCCGCAAGAGAAATCCATTTATATCGCCCGGACGGACATAACTTTTCTCAATGGAGTCATTTTCGAGCCATGAGCCATGCGCAGATTTCCAGCGCAGATTCGATTCTGAATACATATCAAGGCGCTCTAATGCCAGCATGGCATAATAAAGCTCTTTTAATGTAGAGGAATAATCCTGATGGTTCTGTTTTAATAACCAGAGCTCGGTTGACAGCATCGAAAGATAATGGCTCATGTTGTTGTTGGCATCACCCCAACTGATAATATCCTTATCGTAGAAAATATCCGATGCCGGAATATTGACTCCATAATCCATTACGTTTTCACTTACTACCATAAACCGGGTTCTTAACCGGTCTCTGTATTTCCAGTATTTCTGCAGATTGTCATTGGGGGTTTGTCCATAAAAGGGAACTATTAAAATAATAAATAATAATCCGATTAATACTTTTCTCATAGTTGGACTCTCATATTTCTGGAATAATGAATATTCTGTGGTGGGTTGTTCAAGTTCTGCTTCGCTACCTTGAACCAAAAATAAAAGCAACATGCCTCTGAATAAAAAATGTACAAAGTTACAAACTTATCTTCATTAGTATTCATCCGGCATTTGAATTCTTCATAACAAATGTTCCGGTTAAAACGTACGATTTTAAAGAACGGGGGGCTATTGTAAGTTATCCAAACCAAATAACACTAAATGCAGAATAATGACTTACTCTGAAATCATCCATTTAATTCTGTCCAATAGGAGGTCTTTCCGATTCCACTTTATACCTAAAACGGAAGTATGATAAGATCGGTTGGATTGGGATAACAAAAAACAAGGAAAAAAGAGCAAAATACCTTCATTCTTTTCATAAATTCCTGCTGCTATCCGATTCCTGACGAGGGAACGCAAGTGATTCGTTTGTAATGATAAACATCAACAAATGCCGAATCCATGGACATTGGAAATGTTTTACCAGGTACTCCTTTTTTCGAAATAAAGTAGAACGGCACTACCATTTAATTCTTTAAATTCAATACTTTATGTGCTTATTTTAAATAGATGCACAAAATGTTGGAGCTGATAAAAAGAGTTCGTACTTTTGGAGCTGATATTACCTTTTAATGGATGGTAAATCCGATCGATGAACCGAATCATTCTGCAATTTAATTGGATATATCCGGCAGGAAGGAGGTAAATGTCTTAACCCTAATAAAGTTGATTTATCATATAAAAACAGGTACTTTAAACTCTTAAATAAAGATCTAAAAACAATAAAAATGGAAATTACGATTCTTATTATACTTATACTGCTTATTTTTATTCTATATAGCCGTTACAAAGGTAAAAGTACTGGGGTTAACTTATATGAAGATTATTTTGATATTTCAGGAATGTTTGGCTTAACTGTAAATTATAAAAGTGTTTTTCAGATTGACATTGTTTCTGAAATGCCGAATATAGGAATAAGAACTAATGGATATTACTTCATGAGTGTTTGTAGAGGGTATTTTATATTAAAAGACATTGGGAATGCCTATTTGAACTTAAATCTAAACTCTCCTCCATTTATTAGAATAATATTAGAAAATGATACTTATATCTTCATTAATTTAAATAATGAAAAAGAGACTACAGAACTATTTGATAATTTAGTACATATGATTTAAAAAAGCAAATAATATGTCCCACTAATTTTAATTGTACCAAAAATGAAAACTAAAATGGAAAAATTAATCAAATTCGGTGAAGATGTGGATGGATATAACATCCCTGTTTTAAATGAGCGGGAAATACGTGCAGCTGCAGGAATCCTATTTTTGGCGACCTTTACTTCATTAATGTTCATTCTGTTTCAAGGTAACTTTATTCCGATAAAGTATGTAATAACCTTTTTCCTCACAGATTTTATGATTCGGATTTTTATAAATCCTAAATTTTCGCCTACTCTTATTTTTGCACGTTTAATTGTTCAGAATCAAACTCCGGAATATGTTGGCGCTGCCCAAAAAAAGTTTGCCTGGATAATTGGTGTCGTGTTATCTGCTATTATGTTCTTCTTTTTTGTGATCGTAAATGCCTATAGCCTAATTACAGGTATTATCTGTCTGATTTGCCTTATATTCCTGTTTTTTGAGTCGGTTTTTGGAATTTGTTTAGGATGTAAGTTCTATCCCCTCTTTTTTAAAGATAAAGTACAATACTGCCCTGGTGAAGTTTGTGATGTAAAACAAAAACAGGATATTCAAAAAACGTCTAAAAGTCAATTTTTTATTTTGCTGACCTTTATAGTATTCATCTTTCTAACAGTTTATTTAATGCATAACAGGCTCAGCGAAGAGCCTCGCGCTTTGTTTGGAAATAAAACTACTGAGCATATCAAATAAAGAATAGAATGAACACAAAGGACATCATTAACACGTGAACTCAGAATGTAAACTCAGTGTACACTTTCCCCTTGGTTCTTAATGTGGGTTTAGTGGTCAGATATCAGTGTTGGTAGACAAATCAACCAGAAACTTAAATGTTAATATATTATATTAAAGAAAGAGACTGTTTGTGAGACAGCCTCTTTCTTTAATCAGGAGATATTGACTAATAACAATTTTCAGTTATCAACATTCATCCATTTAACTAATCCAATTTGTTTGATATTGTTCATTCTTACATTAACAAAATACAATCCGGAATTAAGTTTCAGTTTACTGAATTTATAGGACTCTGCCTTTCCGGAGTGATATCTGTTTTCAATGTAAACCAACTGACCGATATTGTTGTAAATCCGGATATTTAATGTTCCACTTGCCTGTTCGTTCACATGCAATATAAACTCATTGTTCGATGGATTCGGCATAATACTAACATTATTGTTGACGTTTGTCAAATTTACAACATTCGTCAAAATTAGATTTACAACAACTTCATCAGAAGGTGAATCAACAACTCCATCGTTTACTACTAAGTAGAATTTTAACTGACTGATTCCTGAAGGAGCAATAAATGTAGGCCTTGCTATATTCACATCACTCAGGGTTACACCGGCCGAAGCTGTCCAATAGTATGTCAGCAAATCATTATCAGCATCAGAAGATTTAGAACCATCCAGCATAATCAGGTCACCTTCTTTCCCCGTTTGATCGGCTCCGGCATTTGCCACAGGTACGTTGTTTCCTCTTAGTATCCATTGAACCAAAGGTGATAACGATCCGGCTTTACCACTCTGGTACTTATTCAGATTGGATGTATTTACCGCTAATGAGAATGTACCACCTGAAGCAACACCAATATTGCCAAAATTACTTACTGCAAATTCTGAATCGCTGTTCTTGGTTACTGTCAAAGAACTTACATTGGTTTCCACACCATTTAACCTGCAAATCAGATTGTTTTTCAATACACCCTCATTCAGTATTTTATCTGACAGATCTAATAAAACCGAAGCCGGATGTTTGCGCAGCGTGCCGGTAGGAATGCTGTTCCAGGTCGCAGATAAAGGCATATCATCGATATAAACGGGAAGTTCCGCCATTGATGTATTACCAAGTGTATCAACAGTTTCAACCTGCAGTTTCATGCTTCCGGATGTTGGAAGGTTTACAGGTAATGCAAGCAAGCCGGTGGCCGCAGGCAATGTATCAACAAGTAGACTTGACGTTCCAAAGCTATTGTAATATAGTCTTATACGAGCTTTTGGCGTATTCACATTCATCGATACATTCACCTGTGCGGTAGAAGTTACCCCATCGGTTGATGAATAACCCAGGTCAGGTGAAATCTTCAGATTAGTCACCTGTGCGGGAGCATTTCTGTTTACCGTCCACGAATGCCCAACAACTCCGACACCTATATTTCCCGCAGAATCAGCAACACTGCTCATGTTTATTTTCAGTGTATATACACCTTCATAATAGGTCAGTAAGCGGAAATCTGTAATCAGATACGTTGTGTCGTTCTCTTTTGTAATGTTCAGTTGCGAGATTGGTTGTTGTTGGGTATCTTTCCACAATTCTATCGATGAAAGTCCCAAACCTGTCAGTGGTTCACTGAAAGTTAACTCAATAGAAGTAATATGCTGGCTATCATACCCGTTTGTGTTCTTTAAGTTAACTTTACGGATAACCGGAGCTTGTGTATCCACACGCCAGTTCACCGACTGGTTGAACATTCCATATACACCGTTTTTCGAACTGATCTTCGGTAAATCAACCGTTAAACCATACATTGCATCTTCAGTCATAATGCTGTTCAGATTCAAAAGTTTGAAAAGTTTTCCTTCTGCATCCATTGGCGTTATGGTAACTGTGCCTGAAACTGCTTTTCCGTCTTTAGTCCATATCAGACGGTCGGCAGTAAAGGTCGATGCTATTATTGGTACGGTAAACCTTAGCAGCATGTTATCAAACGATGCCCCTGAACCATTTACAGGCAATCCTAAAAATTCAAGTACGGCAGGCGTGTTGGTAAACTGTGTCCATGATGCCTGCTTCGATACTAATCCTGATTCACCCAGCAGATTTTTAATGCCTGTGGTCTGAATTGTAAGCACATAATACCCATCGGCAAGGGTTAAGGGTGAAATATCCACATCGTAGGTCACCGAATCTCTCTGAGTAATACCAACAGAATTATTCATTAGATTTGCACCTCCCTGTACCCGTAATATCATGTCATCAAAGGAAAACGTTGCAGGGTCGATTGGTTTCTCGAATATAACACGGACTAAACCAAGACGGGTATCTGTTACCTTTGCCGGAACGTTTTCAATCTTCAGGACAGCAGGTGGATTAATTTGTCCGGGAACAAATTTGACTGTGTACTTCGTTAACTCAACGGTAGAAAAATTGTCCACGAAATGAATTTTGTTCTCGTAAACAGGATCGCCACCGTCAGGCAAGGTAACATATGTCTGCCAGACATTTCTTTCAGGAAGCACTTTTCCATCGCTTTGACGCGTTACGCTTAAAATCTTATAGCGTCCGCCGGTAGGATCGGTTACTTTGCCATAATTCCAGCCATAGAGCTTCGGCGTTACATCCAGTTCAATTTCGTAAGCAGGTGATGATAATGTTCCACCGGTAGTTATGGAATTAGCTGCACTTACCGGCAATACTGTCCCGCTTGATGTGTAGATTGCATCAGGAGTTTCGTTTACATCTTGCACCTCGTTTACCAGAAAGTCGTGGATCGTGTCAACATCATTATACACCACAATACTGCGGATTAATTCGTGCAGTTTGGCTCCACTTACTAAACTCAGATCGGGATTACCATAACTGTCAGCATGTACAATCCTTGTTTCGTAATTCACAAAGTGACCCAGCAGATCGGAAGTAAACCACCATTGGCCGATAGTACTCGATTTAGGTGCTATATTTCCAAAATCTATATTGGTAAGACCTAGTTGAGTGGCTTTACCGTTCAGGTTCGAACCTATCAGAGCCACATGGATAGCCAAGCCTTTTTGATTATCGATTATTTCAGGTTGTGCCGATTCCACGCGAACCTTGGTTGCCGGTCCGTATCCGTTGTTTTGGATCATCAAAGCCAGTTCTCCGGGTACTATAGGTTCAACTGCTTCTGTAAGCGGGTCGTCTCCCAGGATATCACGCTGCATAAAATAATGCAGGAACAAATCAGGACTTGGGTTTACATCAAGCGAAATAGGGAACAATTGTTTGGTTACCTCCAGTCCGTTAAATGGATCAATGTACGAGAATGAGCCACCGAACGAATAACTTGTTGCTACCTGTGGAGCTGCACCCTTTTCAGGGATAAACAGGATAGATGCACTACCCGTTTTTCCGGCATCAAGTGAACCCGTTCCATCAATGCCCGTAAGAATACTCAATGCCTTGGTATTGATCTGAAACAAATCATTACAAAGAACACCCTGTGAATTTTTTACTTCCAGATTCAACTTGATATTTGTCATTGCATTTTGGGTATTTCCGTTATTAATGGTTAGAGTACCTTCAAAGGCTTCACGAGTCATGACAAGTTTTTGTGATATTTGCAGGGTAATCGATGCACAAACCGATTTCTTGCTTGTTGATGTCTGTTCTTTAATAGTGTTATACGCCGTATTAGCCATCTCACGCACATCGTTATAACCTCTTCCTACAGCATAAGCCCGTGCAGAATCGTCCTGTGCCACATATTTCTTCAACAAGACATTATTGATAATACCAGGAAATTGTGCATTGGGTTCATATACTTTCTGGCTATATGCCTGAAGTGTGCTGTTCCAGCGTGCTGCAAAGGCTTCCACTTCTGTAGGCAGTATATCTGTCCCGTACAATTTCTGATTCATTTCAATGATTTCAAGCGGCTTCATTTCCTTTTTATAGGTTGTAAAACTATCAATCGCACTGGCAAAATCTGCAAAATTAACACGCATATACAAGGAATCGATTCCTGTAAATTCTTTCATCCAGGCTCTTTGAGCATTCATGCTGTGTATTACCCAACTCAGATCGGTAAATGCCTGTTTTAGGATAGGAGGCATTAGCGGTTTAGGTTTTGCCTGAGGTGCATTCTGTGAAAGCGGATACGGCTTCACAAAGAACATCGGGGGATCCTGATAACAGCCCACTGCCACCTGGAATAATCCATATACGCAGCCCCATCCGGGTATAAATCCTACCCCGCAATTTACTACATCCATGAAGGTAATTCCATCGGCATCGACAAATGATTTTATACAGGATACAACGCCCAAAATCGGACCGATAGGCCCAGGTAAACAACCCAGTGCAGTAAGTGCAAGATCCATCAAACAATTGTCACATTCGTACACATTGTTTACAGAAACTGTAGATCCGTTATTTGTAGGTACTACATATACGTATCCTCCGCCTCCACCACCCAGTGTCGGTCCGCCGCCACCGCCGGTATTCCAGCCACCACCTGGACTCCAACCTCCACCGGATCCACTTCCAATACAAACTCTTCCGGAGAATTTAAATAACTGAACACCTTCATTCCATTTTTTATCAGGGCCGCAATAGAAACCATGTCCCTCGACAACTACAGCAAAACAGTTCAGATCTTCTTCTTTAACTTTCTGCATGCCGTTAACCCCTGTATAGGTAGCCTTTCGTCTCATAACAACAGGGACCTGAACTGATTGTTGAGCAAGCAAATCCATTTTTGTAAAGTTGGTGATAAATTCATATTCCGGATCAACAGGGAAAGTCAGAGTCAGATCCGTAGCAGTTATTAGCCCCTTGTTGGTAACCGTTACCATAAACGGATATGTTTCATTGTTTCTCAGTTGCGGCATGCTATCCGGCATTTCCATTACTACTACCGGAGCCGGAACATTCGTTTCGTATTTCATGATCAGATCCACTTTGTATTCATCTTCCACTTCAGTACGCACCACATTCCAGGTATAACTGATAGCCTGGAAACTAATGAAAATACTTTGGGACAGGGTTTTCCCGGCGTCAATAATGATATTATTCCGGTAACCATCGTGCTTATCGGCTTCCACAGTCATTGTATAATACCCTTCAGGAATCTTATCAACTTTAAATATCCCATTAGAATCAGTAAATCCATCAGCCAGAATGACTCCGCTGAATGGATGCCTGACTACTACATGGGCATTTTTTACATGTGGTGCTTCGGTTGTGTTGTAGGTGTATTCATCGATAATATCGATGCTTACGCTTCCCATGGCATCCGAAACTGCTTCTATTTTATAGGGTATTGTCATTCCTTTCCCATGTTCGCAGTTGACGGCAATATTCCCGTTTACCGGTGTGTTCAGCGACAAATCAGTATCAGTCAGCTTTAACGTGACTGATACACTTTCGGACGGTTTGATATTGATAATCGAATCGGAACTTACCAGACTCATAAAACTGACTGAAGGAAGTTTTATGTGTACAATTCCACTTTCACCGCCGCCCCTGTTTGTCAGCGTAAACTCCAGGTACTTGGTGGTTCCTTTTGAGACCGTGGTATTAATACTTGCCGGACTTGTTTCGAACACTGCTTCTTGTTCCTGGCAATAGTAATACGCATCGTATCCCATGCTAACACCTTCATCCGAAGTCAATGACAGTTTAAGTTTCTGATAATCGGTAGTCGTGCTACGTTCTGTTCCAAGGACGGTATAATTAAATACAGCCGTAGCATTTCCCGGCAATGAACCTATTGGACTTACAGTTAATGTACAGCCTACTGGTAGATTAGCCAGTTTCATTTGAACGTTCTTTAGTTCAATATTGCTGGTGTTCTTTATTTGCAGAGTTCCGTTGTAAGGAACTCCCACCTTTGTCAGCCAGGTGATATAATCGGTTGATATGCGATTTACACCCAGGATATCAAATGCATCCTGTATATCGGTTAATCCTTCGTCGGGATAGCAGGCTCCAACATCAAAGTGTCCTGATTCGTTGGTCATTGGTGAAAACTGTATTGAATAGTTCCCCTGTGCATCGGTTATGGCAGTCAGATCTTTCCTTGTCCCGTTGCTTAGCAGATAAACATCCACATTGACGGTTGCAGCCGGTTGCTTGTTTACTCTGGTTGCTTTTCCATAAATGGTTACTGCTTTGTTAGGCAGGGTCTGCGTTAAATCCACTGTGGCCGTTGCCGTGTATTCCGGTACAACTTTCATGGATATAGGATCGAATGTATTGTTGGTATAAACCAGTTCATTCACGGCATTATTTGGATTGGCTTGTACCAAAAGTTTGTAACTTCCTGTTTTAGAAGATATACTCAGGGGTACGCTGAATGAAACAGAATCACCCATTAAAATCTGGCTGGTAGTTACAAAGGTTCCCAGCAACTGGTCGTTAGAATCCACGTAGTCATCCTTCGATAAGTAAAAACCTACTTTTGAACCCAGGGGAGCATTCAGATAACCCAGGTTTATCAGTCTGCCGCTTACATGTATGGTATCACTCGTCAAAACAGTTGTTTTGCTCACTTCAACACGATGGTTTACAAAATCGGGTTTATTGATGTCCGAAACGTACACATAGCAAAATCCGGATCCAAAACCTACTGACTGCGCTGTTAAACTAATGGTTTGAGTTCCATTCTGAATGCCGTTGTTTAAAGTATTTATTGATACTTCCACGGATTTTTGCCCTGCCGGAATTATAGTTGTTGGTTGAATCTTAACCTGTGTTGTATCGGAGGACAGGATAGAAACCTGTATGCTGTTCGTTGTATCGGTATTTCGGGTAATAATCAGTTTACCGGCATTGGTCCTCCCTTCAAAAAGAGATACGGGATTAACTCTTGCTGTCAGGCAAGGTCCATCATTATCAGCAATGACAAGGTTTTTAGTAACCACCACCCCGTTACCAGGTGAAGAGTTACAGCTGCAGGATGCTACATAAACGGCACCCGTTATGGTCACTTTCCGATAGCCGTCTACCTCCGTATTATCGACAACGCCGATATTAAACTTCACTTCGTTTGTTCCCTTCGGTATGGTGATGGAAGATGGCAATATCAAAGCATTGTCCAACGATGCGGAGAAGTTAATGGTAATATTCCCGGTACCCGATTTTCGTTTGATAGTACCGTAAGTAGCATATATTCCCGAAGCTTCCTGAACTGTATCGTTGCTCAGGGTAAATGTCAGTTCAGGCATATCGTCATCATTGATGGTTGCTGATACACTGCCTGAAGCAAATCCACCAGAGTTTATGGTAATGGTTGCAGTTTCGTTCAGTTCCGGGGCATTATCATTGATAACGTAGACAGGTACAACCACTACTGAGTCGTTTGCCGGAATGGTAGCTGCATTATTGAATACCCACTGATTGGGTTTATCTGTTGATAGATAAACAGTCAACGGGGAACTGGTAACCAGATTCCGTGTAATCCTCAGTTTTAGCGAATCACCCTCAGTTGCAACCGTTTTATTCAGCCTGGCATTCAGTGTTGTAGCTTCGTTGTCAAGAATTTGTATGCTCGATGTATCATTCCTATAGGAAGCTGCTGAAACAATTATCTTTACATTCCTTGAGCCATCCACTACGTTATTATCGATTGCCTTAAGGTTAAATATCTCCGAGGACATATTTACCGGGATAGTAACCGAAGCTGGAATGGTAATTTGCCCTGTCGGTGTATTGATGATGCTAACCGGAAGTGCTGATGAAAAGTCACCACTTCGGGTAACAACGCACCGAACTTCACTGGTAGAGCCTTCGGAGAGAGAAGCTGTTCCAACATCAAGAAACAAATAATCGGATGCTGTAACCGTGTTCGCAGATAGTGCTTTATTATTTGCATCGGTACCACTGTGTTCAATAAAGGTACCCGAAGGATAAAGCTGTACTTCGACACTGACTGCGCCGGAGAATCTTAGCACTTCCGGAATTTTAAATTTATTGCTTCTTGCCTGTGTTTTACCGGCTGCCAGATCGGTGCTGATTGTCAGTGTAGGACTTAAGGTTAGTCTTTTCCCTGAAGCTGAAACAAGCGTTACTTGCTCTGACCATCCGCCCAACCCATCTGCTTTGCCGATATTCTGGACATTCCAGTTTACCTGCAACGAATCACCCGGGATAAGTTTAGTGCCGACTGCCTGAATATCTTTTACCAGAATATCAGGGAAAGGTTTCAAAGCTACTTTGACAGAATCGGCATAACGACCCATGTTGTTATTGTCGGACAATTCTGTTATTGAGTTTTGAGTATCGGTAGCTACAAAAAGGTAATACCTTCCACTGTATTCGGCAGGCATGGTCAGGACAAATGATTGCATGTAACTATCATTTACTGCCAGCTGGCTTGTATTGTATTTAGTCATCATTTGCCATTTCCCTCCATTCATGGTCGAATCTGTCGAAATGTAGACTGCATCCATCCATTGTCCCGAAACAGTGGCTGTTTGTCCGGTGTTTTTTACCTTAAAACTCACTGTAAACTGACTCCCCGATTCTATCTCTTTCGGAGCCTGAATATCGGTTACTGTCAGATCCGGCAGGGGTCTGGTTATAAATGTCTGCACATCGCTTTCGATGGATGAACATTCATTAATGGAAACTATTTTCCAACGGTATCCATTCCCTGATTTTAAATTGTACACCCGCGTACTGGTACCGTATATTCCAGACTGGTATGGATTTGTAGGTATAGTTTTCCCTTCTTCCCACAGGAACAGATTGTAATACCTTGTATTAAGCGAAGGCTGCCAGTACAGGTCGAGATAGGTGGAATTAAGGTTGTCTGTTGCGGTTTTCGGTATCATTCCGGTTACTTTTTCGCAGGGTTTGCATTCCACTCCCACAGTTCCCGAATACGTAAATGCCTTTAAGTTCTCGTTGCAAAGCACATTTTGTATATTAACCGTGTGTGTACCACTATTTACAGCTATCATAGCCACTTTGCACAAAACTCCCGAGCCTGATAGACCGTTTGCCGAAGCAAATGAAATTTTAATCACAGTTCCCGAAGCGTTGTTTTGCAATGAAACGGGATAATCTGCAGCCTGAACGCTCGATTTCACCCCGGTAAGATTGGAATTAAATGTCAATTCTAAACTTCCCGAATAGACTTTAGTTCCCGGTGCTATTTCTATTTTTACAGGCAGATAAAAAGTGTCCTGTAACACTGCCCCGCTGTTAATGACGCTTAGTTTCACGGCACGAACATCAATAACCCCCGTTGTGTAATTCTTATTCCCCCGGGCATCGGTTGCATAGATCTGTGCAGAACCGGGAGCCACAGCAGTCACTTTTCCACTCGCATCTACTGTGGCTATGGATGCATCGGCACTTCCGTATGTAAAGGGCGACTTTCCACCCGAGACATTCATCTGTACCGTTTCGCCCACATACAACTGACTGTTGTCGGGATAAATATCCGGATAGGAAACTGATCCACAGTTCACATACCCGGAATTAAGAGTCAGGGCAGGTTGTCCTTCGTTCAGCTGGCTGAAAGATGCAATATTATTGATAGTGGTATATCCGGGCAGTTTGGCACGAAAAAGCAGATTGAAAAGCTTTCCCTTTCCTGTCAGGGGTTGCGCTCCTGCACCGGCTATCAGAAGGGTCCCGGCGGTATTCTTGTTGATAGTTGGAAGTCCCCAGCTATTCAGGGGCGTTCCCAACGAATCAATTCTCAGAAATTCCACATAGGATGAATTATAAGTCAGCCCAAGCTTGAAAGCGTAAACCCCTCTCCCGCCCAGCTCTGTGTCAGCATTCAAAGCAACAGAAAAAGTATCATTCTGCATGACTGTTACGTTGGAAACGCTGAGTCCAATGGTTTGCGCAACGATTATCCCTGACGGGTATATACTGGACAGCAGCATGCAGATACCGGGTATGATGATGTATTTTATATGTTTTTTCATTGTCGTAGTTTTTTATGAATGAAACTTAGTATTTTCAGATTCGTTAAATTGAGCAATCAGATTTTCATCTGTATCACCAGTTAACCACCAGTTTTTTAGAGAAGTTTCTACTATCGACATTTATCTGAATAACATAAACGCCTTTTTGTAAATTACCCAGTTCTGACAACGGAATTTGTAAAACATACTTTCCTGCTATCATATCGCTGTAGTCGCGGCCGGTTATTGCTCTGCCCGAAAGATCCGTAACACGTATATTCAGGTTTTTAACCGAAAGTTGTGAACTGTAAGCCACATTCAGTTTGTTCCCTGACAGCCAGACATTGATCTGTTTATCCGTTTCAGGATTTTGTAATTCAGTTATAACTTTTGATTGAACAACAACCGATGAAACATCCGGTGTCACCGCACTTTCATTGGCTATGGCCGAAGTCAGTGTCAGTTCCGATTGGGCTATATCCTGATTTACAATTTTGAAAGTCAGGTAAACAGAATCGTTGTCCAGTGCCAGGTCATAAGCCGAAGCCAGTGAAACAGCCAGTATTCCGTTATCGGTCTTATCTGTACGCGATAGTGTGACATTGGAATTAAGTGCAGAAGTATTCACATGTATCAGTTTGATATGATTCTGATTGAAAGCATATTTCATATCCAGTGATTTCACGTTTGCACCTGTTTTTAGCAAAACCGGAACCGTGAATTCACCACTGTTTTGTGATGGCTTGATTGTTGCAAAGGCAATACTTGTCAACTCTTCGGCTGTCGGTGCATTCTGTCGTATCAGGCTCGGATTAGGCGTAAATACAGGGATTAATCCAACATTATACTGCAGGATCATGGAAGCATCGTACGAAGTGATACTCCCGTTTTTGCTGACATCTGCTACGTTCTTTTGAGCGGCGTTCAGCGTTATATTCGAAACAGCATATTGTAGAATCAGGGAGGCATCATAAGGATTAATGGTTCCGTTTAAGCTTACATCGCCAAGCTCGGCTTTATTAAGTTGTGTTTTAAACGGACTGAACACGGTATAATCCGATATCCGTTCGCCTGTTCCTGTCGGATTGGATGTAGCGTTTTTTGGTCCGGTGGTTGAGTTAAACCAACAGTTTGTGGCAGTAACCGTATTGGTAGATGTTTTATTCCAGAGTGCATACCCATAATTTGGATCCATATTCATAAAGTCGCAGTCGGTTATCACCGGCAACGAAGTATTGTTCGCTATGATTCCATGATAACCATTATCAAACCTGCAGTTCTTAATGGTCGGTGAAGCATTGTCCAGGGTGACAGCTCCGCGTGAGTCAGGGTAAGATGCATATTTAAATATGCAATTTTTCAGGATGCAGTTATCATCAATCGATTCATTATAAAAATAAATTCCTTGCCATGCATAATTCCAGGGTGCATTTGCGGTACCATTATTATACGTATCGCCACCATAGAAGTCATCCCTCACTGTTGTAAATACAATAGTACTGTCTGTCGTATTACCTCCCACAGCCATCAAGCCATTATAAACATTTATATACCCATAGTCTTCGAATTTTGCAATAATACCGGGCTCAATAGTTAATTTTGAAGCTGTACCAACTGTGTAATTCTTAAAAATATACGGGATATTCGCAATGCCTGCAAAACTACGTTTATGCAGGGTTGCATCCTGAGTCAGGGTTTCATCATTAACCCGTACACCCCGGCCCGTAGTTCCTGTAATCAGGTCCCCGATGGTTGATTTCGGATAGGTTAGCAGCGAAGTATTAAACGGATAACTGATGTTGTTAAATGTACAGTTATCAATAGCAGGTGCGCTGTTTCCGGCAAGGGAAACTCCCGGATAAGGGAAATTTTCAAATGTGCAGTTTTGAATGGTTGGCGAAGCATTATTCAGCTGAATAGGAGTAGTCGTATTATACCGGAAAATGGCATGATCGATTGTACTCGAATCATTTGATGCGTCGTAAAACACAAAATAATTACCACTATTGTTAGTCGTTGTCTGGCCATTTGATTGTGAATCTTTTGGATTGCCATATAAATCATCTTCCAGCGTGGTGAATACAACCGGGTTAGACGATGTCCCCTGAATGTTTAGTTTACCTGTTATATTCCAGCGCCCCGAACCTTTAAATGTTAGTCCTGCCGGAATCGTCAGGTGATCGCTTACGGTTAATGCATCATCGTACCATAAATAGGTAATCGGATTGTATCCTGCAAAGCTGCGTACAGGAACAGTCCCGTTTACGGTGCCTGCCCGGAGTTTTATGGCTATATCTCCTACATTGGCAAGTTTGTTTGTGCCTGTGAAGCTAGGATTGGCAAACATATCCATGTAGATGGGTTCCCAGGCAATGTTATTAAACTCACAGTCTTTTATTTCAGGATTGGCACTTCCATAAATAGATATCCCGCATTGATTTGTAAAATTAATCTTTACTGAATCCAGCAGTACATGGCAATCTGTTATTTGAACCGGAGTATCAATGGACCAGCCTCCACCGCAATATCGTATCTCACAATTACGTAAGATATTGTCCGTATCGCTTGCTGAGCCTGTAAAATTAAATCCATACCAGTCATAGTTATTCGGAATTGTCGAAGTGGTATTATTGTTTGTATCACCGCCGGCAGAATCATCATTGATGGATGTGAAGATAATTTTATTTGTCTTCGTACCGATGGCTTTTATGGCTCCGTTTACCAACCACGACTGTCCGTATCGTTGTGATTTGATAACTACACCAGGACTGATAGTCAGAACATTTCCACTGGCAATGGTTATTCCATGTGTCGTAATATAAGGCACGTTGGTATATCCTGCAAAATCCATTTTCTGGAGTGTGGGCGAATCGCTTTCTACCCCATCCAGCTGAATGCCTGTATATCCCACATTTGTCAGTGTATTCCCCTGTATATTCGGTGTTCCGGTACTTAAATCATAGCCTACCGGATATTGTGGTATATTTGCAAAACTATTATTGGTTACCTGGGCATTTTTAGTAAACCAAATACCATTGTATGAATTCTTAATTTCACATTTATTGACTACATTGCTGTTCCGTACATAGATAGCCCAGTTACTAGAGTAATTCCCCGCATAGTTAAATTTCCAGTTTTCTAATTTTGATAATAATTTGCTTGCCAGGTCTATTCTTCCACCATTGCTTGTGCCTATAGTCTGTGTACCATTATTTTGCGAATCGGCAGGGTTGCCATAAGTATCATCGCCAATATATGTAAAAACAATTGGTTCGGCAATGGTGCCCAGGCCGGTTAGTGTTCCGTTTGCCGTAATAAGGGAATTACCATCCCTGCATTTAATGACTACACCCGGGTCGATAACCACCGAAGCAGTATCTACTATGGTCGTATTATCATACAGGCAGTAGGATATATTGTTTAAACCGATAAATGAAAGCTTTTTCAACTGTGCATGACCCGTCACGGTGCTTCCTTTGAGTCCTATTGCCCTGATTTCACTGGCATTGAACTGAAGGGAGTCATTGGTAAATACCGGACTTGCAGACATATCCACTAAAACATTGTATGCTTCCCCGTTTATGCGGGTAGATGGACCGAATGCACAATTCGAGATCACCGGCTTGCTGTTTCCGTAGATTTTGGTGTTAAATACATTTCCTGTGAACCGGCAACTGTCGATCCGGGGGGATGCATTTTCAATTTCAATCGCACAATACGATTCATTTTCATAATTTGCATTCTTAAAAACACAGTTTCTCATTACGCAGGCACTGTCAACTGAACTGTTCAGGATATTAATTCCCGTCCAGTAACTGGATGTAGGTGTCCTTTCAAAGACAATGGGATTGTTCTTTTTCCCAACAGCCTTTATTTTCCCGTAAACCGTTATTTCGGTGTTTTGTTCCTGCAAATCAACTCCGGGATCAATCAGCAATGTACCTGCTGCCCGTACCTGAATGCTGTTATCATTGAAATAGGGATACCCGAAATTTTTCAGCCAGAATAAACTGGTTACTTCACTAAAATCAATATCCACATAATTATAGGTATTGTCGGTCAACCTAATATCATTCCCCGGATTGATAGTGCCGGCACCGTAATAGGTAAGTGGAAAATTGGTATTGGAAATCTTCGTGCTGTCAATATTCAGTGTCCCCTGGTTGCTGATCCTGACCGTCCCGCTTAAGTTGTTTACAATACAACCGTGTAGAGTCAGCTGACCTTTCCGAACGTACAGGTTGGAGGCATATTCCACCGTACACTTGTTTAAATTGACATTCCCTGTCTCGTAAGATTCATACGAAACGTAAATGCCATCCCAAAAACCTTTGGTTACTCCGGCGTTCCCGGTAAACGATGCACCGTTGGCATTCAGGGTTCCCCTGACATGAAGGTAGGTACCGGAATTAAATTTTACAATTACTCCCGGTTGGACAGTCAGGGTGATCCCCGGACTGACTTCAACGCTATTCACAATCACATACGGACTGTTGGCTGCCGTAAAAGTGGTGTTTGTTGAAATGTTATTTGTGATATTGGTTTGTGCACTGGTTGCCAACGAAATAAAAAGAGTGCAAAGGATTAAAAGAGTAGAGTTTTTCATAAGGGTCAAGTTTAAATAATGAGTTTATTTAAATGGTTATCCGCAATTTGATTTGTTTGATTTTATTGAAAAAAAACTTTCAGAAAATTAATGAATCACTTCGTAGAATATCTCTTATTTGAAATGATAGATAAACAAATTATTATGAAATTAGTTTAAATGATAGCCTGTAAGTATTAAGATTGAAAAAGACTGCACCAGACGAATAATTTACGCTCTTTAATTATCATAACTAATTGATATATATTAAATTAAAGGCCTATATTTAAACTAATTTTTATTACTTGTTATTTTGAATTTTAACTGTATAACTGGTTTTCTGTTAACTATAAATAACAACTTAATAAAACTTTCATATTTGTAATCTATACAAAACATATAGAATCAGTTGCTCCGCTAAAGAAGTTATTCATTTGTTGTTAACAGTGCAACTCACACACCGATATTCAAATTTCGATGAATCCCTGTTCCGTACATCAAAGTCCATGCTTCTGATGGTTTATTTTTACATGCCTATCCCCCTACTCTGCCTGCTTATTGGCATTTCGGGCTGCTTTCATTTGATTATTTATCGGCTTTCTGTTGGGTTGTTTTTGTTGTCATAATACCATCATAATACTGATGTCTCTTAGATGTCCCATAGATGACCCATACATATCCCTTAGATATCCCATATCATTAATAAGTTATAATATCTATATTATATATAAATAATAAATATAAATGTATTATATTTGCACTGTGAATAAGTGGCGAATAGAATGTAACTCCATCACAGAGTATTATTTAGCCAACTATATGATAAATCAAGTTTAACCAATTTTTAAATTTTACAACTATGGCAATTTCAAAAAGTATTATGCAACTTGAAGGTTCGATGGCCAATGTCAGCATGTACAAGATGCATGGCAGCGACAAAGTAGTGGTTCGCTCTAAAGGCGGTCCTTCTAAAGATCAGATTAAAACAAAACAAAAGTTTGAAAAAGTTCGGCAAAACAACAGCGAATGGGCTGGCTGTACCCTATGGGTAGTAAAATCCGTCGTTCATTTGCCGTGATGAACCGCCTGGAGGATTATCCGGTGACCGGGGCGTTGAATGCACTGTGCAAAGACATTCAGAAGCTGGATACCGAAAGCGAACCGGGCAAACGGGCCATACGGCTGTCGCAGTACAAAAACATGATTTCGGGCTTCTCGTTCAGCAACAAACAGGTGCTTGAGAGTGTGCTGCGCGTGCCCATTGAAACCACGCTGGACAGGGTGACGGGTGAAGCAACGATCGAAATACCGGAGGTGAACACCGACCTGTACCTCTACAATTTCCGGAATCTGCCCTACTACCGCATGGTGGCGAACCTGAGCGGTGTGTGCGACCAGTTGATTCCGGATGGTAAAGACAGCTATGAAGCCCCGTACAACGGGTATTGCGACAGGCAACTGGGCAGTTATGAATCGGAATGGATGCCTGCCTTTGGGGTACAGCCTGCCCGGAGTATCCACCTGCAATATCCGCTTGCCGACAACCCGATCCCTGATGAAGTGACCCTGCTCCTATCCCTGGGCATTGAATTCGGTAAAGTGGGAGTTGCCAATATCCCTTGTGGGGTGAAATATGCCGGGACGGGGAAGATAGTTAAGGTAGGTTGATTTCATGTTTTATCCAAACAATTTATAAAACTATTATCCAGGCTATTATCCAAATAATTTCCAAAACAATTTCCCAATTATTTCCTAATTATTTCCCAATTTCCCAAGGTTAAAACCTTGCGCAACAATATCGGTCATGCCTACGGCATTTATTGCAAGTGGTCAGCTTGTTTATTATCCCGGGGTTAAAACCACCGGGTTATAATATCAATCATGCCTACGGCATTTGATGCAAGTGGTCAGCCTGTTTATTGTCCCGGGGTTAAAACCACCGGGTTACCATATCAATCATGCCTACGGCATTGTTGCATAGATGCATGAAGTTCCGTAGGAACGACTGATATTGTAGCAATGGAATTTATTCCGTTGCAATAGGGAAACAATATATCAAACAATGGAATTTATTCCGTTGTAATTGGGAAAAACAATTAATTTTGCAATGGAATTTATTCCGCGACAAAATAAACAGGAATTGAAGCGAATATAGCATGATATTAAGAGTAATTTAAAAGAAATATGGGAAAGAACGACTTAAGACTTCTATTATCAATAGAAGATAGAATAACCGCAGAGGATATACAGAGTATTTTGGAAGAATCTGAAATCTATACAATGTTAGTTTCAGACAATGCTGCCTCATCTGCCCTAAGTGCATACATGGGATCAAATCCTACAGAGAGCATTGATATCCAGATAAATAATGATGACTATCAGCGAGCAATTGAAATACTCATTGACAGCCCGTATAAAGAATTGGTTGACAACGCATAACAATAGGTTTGTGTCATTTGATGTTGTTACATTTTTGCTCTGTTTCATCGCGGTTTGACAGATGGCAGCCGGGTGTTGCTGTTTTGTTCATATCTGAAGTATTCGGTTTGTGCAAAGATATCAATCTGAAGTAAAAAGGATAAATAGATCGTTTTGCAAAACAAAGTGCAAATTGGAGACACATTTTAAATTTAATAATCAGACGAAAAAAAATGAAATTATTCAAGGCTTTAATTCTCATCTGTATTTTCCAGTTTGCAATACCTGTAAATGCCCAGGATCATTTGCCCATAGCTAAAACATACAATGGCACATCAATCGGACTTGGCTTAGGTCAGGATTTCGGTGGTATTGGTGTGGGTGTATTGCATTATGTCCATAATTATGATGCGGGTCTTTTTGGAGGAATTGGCTATACTCCTGCAGGAGTTGGAGTTAATGGCGGGCTCAAAGTCAGACTTGTATCATCAAAAAATAATGCTCTGGTTACTCCCTTTATTCTGGGAATGTATGGCTATACTACAGCTGTAAGCATATCTAATGATGCATCATTTAATAAGATATTTTACGGAACTACATTAGGAATCGGACTTGATTTAAAAAAACGAAAAACCAGTCGGGGCTTTTGGACCATAGCTTTGCTAATGCCATTAGACAACTCGGAAGCGAATACATATATTCAATATTTAAAAGTAGAAAGACAAATGACATTTCCAACGGAACAAACTTCCATTAGATACTCAATTGGATATAGATATTTGCTCAACTAAGTTTGCGAAAATATTGCAATAATAGGCTTTCAATTAAAGTTGAAGGTTAATTATTAGGGTGTTATATTTAATGAGCATATCCGGTGAGAGAACGGGGAAACAAAAAAGCTCTTAAAAGGAAGATATGTATATAGTAGCGTTATATACAAAAAATAATAATCTTATAGAGGTGTGATGGTATTATATTAAAAAAGACGATTTTCATGAAGTTATTAACTACAAAAGAAGCAATAGAACAAAGGAGAAGTATTCGTAAATTTAAGTCTGATGAGATTTCAGATGAGATAATTTTCGAGCTTTTAGATTCAGCAAGATTAGCACCATCTGGATGTAATTCTCAACCATGGAGATTTAAAATAGTACGTGATAAAATGATAAAGGAACAATTGTATGCTGCAGCTCACAATCAATCTTTTGTTAAAGAGGCGCCTGTAGTTATTGTTTGCTGTTTAGATATTAAAGGATATTTAAGTGGAACTGTTTCAGGAGTTCAGGATTTAGAGCAATGTGATATAATTGATAAAAAGATCTATGATATTTTGATTAATAATGCAAAGGAATCAAAAAAGGTAAAACCAGATGAAATTATACCAAGGATAAGCTTTAATGTCGCAATAGCAATTGAACACATTGTTTTAAGGGCACTTGATTATGGATTAGGTTCTTGTTGGGTTAGATTACTTGATAGCAATAGGGTGAAAGAGTTATTCAACTGGGATGATAACATTGCAGTAATTGCTCTATTGCCAATTGGATATCCTAATGAAAATCCAAAACCAAGAAAAAGGAAGAATATCGAAGACCTTTTAATATGATTTATAGACTGATATTGGATATTTATGGATGCACTAAATAATAAACTATAGACATTCTGTTCACCTACGAGTGAATCATACTTAGCAGCATTTACTCCCACATTCACTTTGTCACGATGAGAAAGTGAACGATCCTCAAACTACCAATACTAAAAAACACTATTATGACACTACTTAATATAATTATAGGAACAATACTTGGATTTTTATCTGGATATTTAATCTCATACCTTAAAGAGAAAGGTAAAAATAGAGCTCATTTAAGTGATATTAGAAGATTGACAGCTGAGAAGGAAAGTATAGCTTCGGAATATAAACTTGATATTGAAAAGAGAAAGTATAAATATGAGTCAAAAAAAGAACAATACTTCAAATATTTCAACTTGATTGATGAGTTTGGAAAAGCATCAAATGATGAGATTTATGACTATTTTACCCCAGTTGTTGAAGAGTTTAATAATAGTTTTTTAGGAGCATATGGAGATAAAACAAAAGAATTAGAGGCTTTAAATACATTCTCATTCAAATTAAATAGACTTATATCTAAAAGTAACGAAAATCTAGTTCGATTACGAGCAGAAACTCATACCATCAAATTGATTGCGAATACAAATGTTCTTGATTTACTAAATCAAATTGACAAACTTTATGATTTGTCTTTAGACAAAAGTTCACTAATGCTGAGAGAAATGGCTTTAAATATTATGACTAATAATCAAGATACTATTAATATACAAAGACAGGAATTAGAATTTCTAGGGTCAGAGATAATAAGACTGCATGATAAATTAGTTTTAGAAATTAGACAAGAATTAAATGAGATATAAAAAAGTGCAGGCCATAATACATAGGACTTCGTGCGATCTGAACGACCCAACGTGAAGTCCCAGTTGCACTACATCTGTTAGAAATTGTCTGAATCAGAATATACAGAATTATTGAATTTACAGAATAAGAGTTTGACCGAAGCATATCTTCATTCTGATAATTTTTAAATTCTGTATATTCTGATTCAGATAGTTTGGATGCATTGGTTAGCTGAAGTGCATATTTAGGAGGTGTTACACCGGTAATCATTGCATCCAGTACAATGTGATTAAGGGCTAAAGCTTCAGTCGTAAGTGGTAATAGTACGAATGAACAGACTGGAAAACTAAAACGTTTATATTAGTCGACTAAGAGAAACGTAGAAAAACCTATTCTTTAGACAAGTTGATAAGTAAAAAAAATGTAAGACATTGCAAATAAATAAATTAACACTTTACAGCAATGAAAAATAATAACGAGTTGTCACCAGAACAACGCGAAGAACTACTCAAAGTATTAAAAGCCCGTTTTGAGAGAAACATGAATCACCATAACGGCCTTGAATGGGACGAAATACAAGCAAAATTAGAAGCTAATACTAAAAAGCTATGGTCGCTTAATGAAATGGAAAGTACCGGCGGTGAACCTGATGTTATTGGTCATGAGCACGAGACAGGCGAATATATTTTTTGTGATTGTTCAGCGGAAAGTCCTAAAGGCCGAAGAAGCATCTGTTACGACCGAGAAGGACTAGAATCAAGGAAAGAAAATAAACCGGCGAATCACGCGATTGGTATGGCGGCTGATATGGACATAGAGCTTTTAACGGAAGAACAATACAGGGAATTGCAGAAACTTGGGAATTTCGATACGAAAACATCCAGTTGGGTGAAGACCCCCGATGAGATAAGAAAGCAGGGCGGTGCACTCTTTTGTGACCGTCGTTACGACCATGTGTTTGTGTACCACAATGGAGCAGAATCGTACTATGCAGTCAGGGGGTTTCGAGGATTGCTAAAGGTATGAAATTTTACACAGGCAGCAACTTTGAGTTTTTAGT
>Ga0302208_10000248_pt1 | contig 27203 bp, 18 predicted proteins | sample II_Fen_E2_3_FD_194577 | JGI IMG/M metagenome (GOLD analysis project Ga0302208, IMG submission 194577) | Peat permafrost microbial communities from Stordalen Mire near Abisko, Sweden - II_Fen_E2_3 | ecosystem: Environmental > Terrestrial > Soil > Wetlands > Permafrost | place: Sweden: Abisko...
GAATGAAAGCCTGGAAAAATTTGAGAACTGCCAGGTAACGATTCCCAGAACCGTGGTATTGTGTACAGAGAATTTCACTGAATTTATGGAGCTGAACCATCTCTATAGCATTGCGCTTTCCGACCTAGATGATGCCGAAATCCTGAACCATTTCCTGAAAGCCAGGATTCCTCAGCGGCTCATTGCCGACCTTCATGCTTTTTTGGGGGTTATCAGTTCACCCATTGCCGTACGTTCGTCAAGTCTGCTGGAAGATTCGCATTACCAGCCATTTGCCGGTATCTACACCACCTATATGGTGCCGTACAATTCAGGGAGCAGGACGCACATGCTGCACATGGTAACCGAAGCGATTAAAGCTGTATATGCTTCTGTTTTCTATCGGGATAGCAAAGCCTATATGACGGCTACCAAGAATGTGATTGATGAGGAAAAAATGGCTGTTGTATTGCAGGAGATATGTGGTAATGCCTATGATAACCGCTTTTATCCTTCATTTTCAGGAGTAGCCCGTTCGCTGAATTATTATCCGATTGGGGCAGAGAAACCGGAAGACGGGATAGCCAATATAGCCCTGGGATTGGGAAAATATATTATGGATGGTGGCATGAGCCTTCGGTTTTCGCCAGCTTATCCGAAAAACATCCTGCAAACGAGCAATGTGGAATTTGCATTGCGGGAAACACAAACGTACTTTAATGCACTCGATTTAAGCCAGACACATTTTGTGCCTCAGGTGGATGATGGGTTTAACCTGTTGAAAATAGGAGTGGCGGATGCTGAAAAAGATGGAACATTAAAATATATTGCCTCCACATATAACCTGCAGGACCGGGTGATTCAGGACAGTCTTTATGAGGGGGGACGTAAGCTGATCACTTTTGCTAATATCCTGCAACATGATGTATTTCCGCTTGCGGCAATATTAAAAGAGGTACTGCATATTGCCCAAACAGAAATGGGGCGCCCCATTGAAATTGAATTTGCAGTCAACCTGGATTATTCGCCTGCTAAGCAACATGTGTTTTATTTGCTGCAGATTCGCCCGATAGCTGATAGCAAGGAGATGATTACTGAAGATATCGGTTCCATTCCGGAAGAAAATGCCATTATAACCTGCAACAGTGCCTTGGGTCATGGCATTACAAGTGACCTGTATGATCTGGTGTATGTGAAACCGGAAGCTTTCAATGCTGGCAATAATCAAACAATTATGTACGAAATTGAGAAAGTGAACCGGCAGCTTGTGAGTGAAAACCGTCATTATGTACTGGTAGGACCCGGCCGTTGGGGATCAGCAGATCCATGGTTGGGTATTCCGGTGAAGTGGTCGCAAATCAGCAATGCCCGGTTGATCGTAGAGTCAGGTTTGTCTACTTACAGGGTAGATCCAAGCCAGGGAACACACTTTTTTCAAAACCTGACGTCATTTGGGGCAGCCTATTTTACCATTAATCCTTTTTTGCAGGATGGCAGCTATGATACGGAATACCTGAATGCACAGCCTGCTGCATACGAATCAGAATTTATACGGCATATACGGTTTGAAAAACCGATTATCCTGAAAGTGGACGGAAGGAAGAATAAAGGGGTAGTGATGAAGCCGTAGGAAAGACGACCTCCAACCCCCAGGGGGCATATGCAGGTATCTGTATCTGAAACTGTGTAAAGTTAATAAGCAATGGAAATAATATCAAAAAATAACTAATTAACTTGCTCTTAAAGTCCTCTTTAGGGGGTTAAGGGTTGTTATTTTAAAAAGCCACAAATTTATGTTTAAAAAACATCCAAAGGGGCTAATTGCCGCCTCATTAGCCAATATGGGAGAACGTTTTGGGTTCTACACCATGATGGCGATTTTGTCACTTTTCCTTATGTCTAAATTCGGCCTGGATGAAACAAAAGCCGGAATCATTTATTCCATTTTTTATTTCTCGATTTATATCCTTGCATTTGTCGGTGGATTGATAGCCGATAAAAAAAGGAATTACAAAGGCACTATCCTGGTTGGTCTGATCCTAATGACTGTGGGCTACTTCCTGATTGCAATTCCAACGCCAACACCGGTACCGGCAGGATCATTTGGATTGTTTCTGGCGATGACCTGCTTTGGGTTGTTTGTCATTGCATTGGGAAACGGACTTTTTAAAGGAAATCTACAGGCACTGATCGGACAAATGTATGATAATCCGGAGTATTCCAGTCAGCGTGATTCAGGTTTTTCGTTGTTCTATATGTTTATCAATGTAGGGGCTATATTCGCTCCGTTTGCTGCTGTCGGGGTACGTAACTGGTGGGTAAGTTCTCATGGTTTTGCCTATAATTCTGATCTCCCTGCTCTTTGCCATGAGCAATTAAATGGAAATATTTCTTCTGTAGCCGCAATGCATATGCACCAATTAGCTACTCAGGTTGGTTATTCCGGCACAGATATGATGGCTTTTTCAAAAGAATATCTGAATTTGTTTACAACAGGCTTTCATTATGCATTTGGTGTTGCAATAATTGCCATGCTGATTTCCCTGGTTGTTTATATAGTTAATAAAGATAAATTTCCTGATCCTAAATCAGCGAGTGATAAAACCTCGTCAACCAATGTTGAGATGGATGTGAAAGAGGTAAAGCAACGTTTATATGCTTTATTTGCAGTTTTTGCAGTCGTTATTTTCTTCTGGTTTTCCTTTCATCAAAACGGTCTGACATTGACTTTCTTTGCTAAGGATTATACCAACTTAAGTGGAATAAAAATTAACTTAGGCTTTACAACTCTTCAGGGAGCCGAAATATTCCAATCGATTAATCCATTCTTTGTAGTATTCTTAACACCGGTGATAATGGGCATTTTTGGGCTTTTACGCTCAAAAGGAAAAGAACCTTCCACCCCAAAGAAAATAGCCATAGGTATGGGAATTGCTGCATCAGCCTATTTAGTTATGTCTATCTGCTCTATAGGACTTCCATCGAAGGCTGATATAACTTTAATGGGGGGATTGCCGGATGCTCAAAGAGTCACTCCTTTGTTGTTAATCGGAACCTATTTAATTCTGACAGTTGCAGAATTATTTATTAGTCCGTTGGGCATTTCATTTGTGTCGAAAGTAGCACCACCAAAATATCAGGGAATCATGCAAGGCTGCTGGCTGGGCGCTACGGCTGTTGGTAATCAGTTATTGTTTATCGGTGCCATCTTCTATAAGAATATTCCTGTGTATTTGACCTGGACTGTCTTTGTCGTAGCTTGTTTGACCTCCATGTTTACGATGATAGCTTTGTTGAAATGGCTGGAAAGAATTACGAAATAATAAGCAGTTTAATAGAAGTTTTGAGGGATTAATGCGGGTACGTTGACCATTTTTAGCTTCTTTATCATGATAGGAAAACATGATTGCAGATATCTCCATTTTTTCAATTTTTAGGTATAAAAAAACTCCTGCCATCATATTATATGATAACAGAAGTGTTTCTTGACTTAGCAACTTGACTTTAGTTTTTTGGAGTTGCCTGTTTAAAAACCATGGCACGACCATCAAATTCAGCTCCGTTTAACTCAGCGATAGCTTTTTCTGCAGCAACATCATCAGACATTTCAACAAAAGCAAATCCTTTAGATTTACCAGTTTCACGATCCTTAATAATTTTGCAAGAGTCAACCTGACCATACTCTTCAATAACCCCTTGAAGGTCATTTTCCCGGACTTTGTAACTTAAGTTACCTACGTAAATGTTCATAAATAAATAAAAATAAATAAATTAATAAATTTGGTTAAAGATAGGCATAATTAAAGTATGTATAACAATGTATTTTTAGAAATGTTTAAAATAGAGTAATAAATTTTTTCATTTTTGCACAAATTTTATTCTTGTTTATATCCTATATCTCTGTTATTCAACTGAATTATTAACTTGTAAATTTAGGGATAAGTCCATGAAAAAAAACCGGTTTCTGATCTCACATTGACTTTTATCGGATGTTTTCCTCTGTTACAAGACATTTTACAGACTATTTTTTTTGCTTTTTACTTTATTGTTGAGATGTAAAAAGAATATAATGCCTTATTTTTTTGCTTTTGAAATGATATGTTATTCTGTCACTCATACTTAAATTTCACCCAATCAGACTATTTTCAGTTTTAACCCTTGAAATTGTACTATTTTTTTAAATAAATCGTTATTGATTTTATGGTAGCTAAAGTTTGATGCTAATTGGCACATTCATTTGTGTTGGACCTAAAATTTTAGTATATTTGCAAGTTAAAATTAAAAAAATAAAATAAACAAAAATAATTGAATGATCGACTATCTGAAAGGTGAAATAACCGAGCTGACGCCTGCTTACGTAGTGCTTGAAACAAATGGAATCGGATATTTTGTAAATATTACGTTACCAACTTTTTCTTTTTTGGGTGACCAAACAACAGCAAAGTTATTCGTATACGAATCAATTCGCGAAGATGCCCATGTACTTTATGGTTTCAGGTATCAGAGCGAACGTCAATTATTCTTATTATTAATCTCAGTTTCGGGTATTGGAGCTAACACAGCCCGAATGATTATGTCGTCGTATTCAGCGCAGGAGATCCAGGAAATGATAGCATCAGGGAATGTTTCAGCTTTAAATTCCATCAAAGGAATAGGGACAAAAACTGCCCAACGGATTATCGTGGATTTGAAAGACAAAATTGTGAAAGGCAGTGGTGGAAGCGACCTTCCAAATCTTGCCGCGAATAAAAATACTGAGCAAAAAGAAGAGGCTATTTCTGCATTAATTATGCTTGGATTTGCTTCTGCAGCCTCTCAGAAAACTGTTGAACGTATTCTGCTTGAACAACCAACTCTCAAAGTTGAACAATTGATTAAGCTGGCATTGAAAATGATGTAACCTTTTTAGGAAGTAGTAGGTAGAAAGCTTACAAAAAAAGCTTCGCATTATCATAATTCCTTAGGATAAAATATCAGATCAATAAATACGTTTTTATCTATACTAAAACTGAATGATGACTTATTTAATCATCCGGAATTCATACTTCAGAAGCAGCAAATTTTATTTTACAGCAGCAAAGATTATTTATGATTTTTACAAATAAAACATTCGCTAAAATACTTTTCTGTGGCATTGTAGTTAGTACGGCTTATGCTTTTGTAGCTGCAAGCAACCATTATGCTGTAGGAAATAAACCCTCCGAATCAACTGTTGAACCAACAGATACTACCGAACCGAATGCTCCTAAATTTCCAATCAAAAAGTATAAACAAGATACGTATGAAGACCTGACTAAAAAGTATCCAATGGATGCTCCAAAGCCTGACAATGTGAAGTCGGTTGTGGAGTATGATGCGCAATCAGGGAACTATGTGTTGCGGACTCTCGTGGGAAATACAGAAGTAGCTACTCCTTTTTTAATGACCGAACAAGAATATCGAAACTTTTCGGCAAAAAAGGATATGCAAAGCTACTGGAAAGAAAAGAATTCAAAAGCAGGTATAAACAACGAAGATAAGTTCTCGATTTCAGATATGAAATTCAATCTTGGACCTGCGGATAAAGTCTTCGGGCCTGGTGGCGTTCAGATCAAAACACAAGGATCGGCTGAGTTGGTTTTTGGATTCAAAAGCAACACGGTTAATAATCCGGCATTAACAGAACGGATGCGAACTTCAAATATCTTTGATTTCAATGAAAAAATACAACTGAATGTAACCGGTAATGTAGGTGACAAGGTTAATTTTGGATTAAACTATAACACCGAGTCGAGTTTTGATTTTGACCAGAAAATGGTAAAACTGGCCTATAAAGGGAAAGAAGACGATATTATAAAAAGTATCGAAGCCGGAAATGTCAGCATGCCGCTTAATAGTTCACTGATTACAGGAAGCACGGCTCTTTTTGGAATAAAGACCGAATTGCAATTTGGAAAGCTTAATGTGGTAGCTTTGGCATCTCAACAGAATTCACAGACTCAAACTGTGAGTTCTAAGGGCGGCGTACAAACTACAAAATTTGATATCAGCATTGATAATTATGACGAAAACCGGCATTTCTTTTTATCTCATTATTTCCGGGATACATACGAAAATTCGTTGAGTAAACTCCCTTATATTTCGTCAGGAATCATCATTAATAATCTGGAAGTATGGGTTACCAATAAACGTGGAACCTACGATCAATCCAGAAACATCATCGCTTTTATGGATTTGGCGGAAGCTGATATAATTGGAAATCCATACTGGAATTCTTTTTCAACTATTAAACAGCCTGTCAATAAAGCCAATAAACTCTATACTGAGATAACCAACATCTCCGGTATTCGCGATATTCAAAAAACAAATTCACTTTTATCATCAGCAGTATTTGGCAGAACTTTAAATGGTGGTGAAGATTATGAAAAACTTGAAAGTGCCCGAAAACTGGATCCATCGGAATATACCATTAACAAGCAATTAGGAATAATATCGTTGCATACGGCGTTAAATTCGGATGAAGTGCTGGGAGTTGCCTATGATTATTCGTATCAAGGACAAACCTATCAGGTAGGTGAATTCTCAACAGACCCAATAACGGCTCCTCAGGCATTGGTTGTGAAATTACTGAAAGGAACATCCCAATCCCCAAAATTAAAATCCTGGGATTTAATGATGAAAAATGTGTATAGTTTAGGTGCACTTCAGGTACAACCTGATAAATTTTTATTGAATATCGTTTATCGGAATGATTCTGTAGGTACGGATTTACGCTATCTAACCGAAGGAAAAAGGAAGAACGAGATCTTGTTACACGTTATGAATCTGGATAACCTTGATTCAAAGAATGCAGCTAATCCGGATGGCAAATTTGATTATATTGAAGGAACTACTGTACAATCCTCTACCGGACGAATTATTTTCCCAGTACTTGAACCTTTTGGAAAATATTTACGAACAGAGATTGGAAATGATAATATAGCCGATAAATATGTTTATCAGCAATTGTATGATTCGACTCTGGTCGCAGCAAGGCAATATAGTGAAAAGAACAAGTTCCATCTGGTAGGTGAATATAAAGCATCGTCAGGATCGGAAATTCGTCTGAATGCAATGAATGTACCCCGTGGTTCGGTCACAGTCACTGCAGGTGGAGCTGTTTTAGTAGAGAATAGGGATTATACCGTTGATTACACTATGGGGACGGTTACTATTCTCAATACTTCCTTGATAGAGTCGGGAACGAATATCGATGTGAAACTTGAAAACCAATCGTTGTACAGCATGCAACGAAAAACATTATTGGGGACCCATTTAGAATACAAGTTCAATAAAGATTTTAGTTTGGGTGGTACCATTATGCACCTTTCTGAAATGCCGTTGACGACTAAAGTCAATTCAGGCAGTGAACCTATTTCCAATACAATATGGGGCATGAATACTTCCTGGCGTACTGAATCGCAATTTCTTACCAATATGCTGAACAAACTACCCTTTGTGAATGCAGTGAAACCATCGACCATCGCTATAAATGCAGAAGTAGCCCAGTTAATCCCAGGTCATTCAAGTGTGGTGAGTTCAGCAGGTCTGGCTTATATTGACGATTTTGAGTCAACTCAAACTTCTATAGATATCCATTATCCTGCGAACTGGTATTTGGCAAGTACGCCTTATAATACAGCTTTCAATGCCCTTTTCCCTGAAGCAGCATTAAGTGATGATGTTAATTACGGGAAAAACAGAGGGTTGTTAGCCTGGTACTATGTCGACCCGGTGTTTAATAATAGTGATACGCGATCAAACCCAGATTATATCCGGAATAATCTGGACGCACAATCCAATAATTTGACACGTGATGTATATGTGCCCGAGATTTTCCCTAACAAACAAACGCTGGCTACCCAAACATCCCGGTTGACTGTTATGAACCTGTCATTCTATCCGACAGAACGCGGTCCCTATAATCTGGATGTAAACGGTATGAATCCCGATGGAACCTTGATGTATCCAACCAAACGTTGGGGTGGAATTATGCGAAAACTGGATGCCACAGACTTTGAAGTGTCCAACATTGAATACATTGAATTCTGGATGATGGATCCCTATGTTGATGGTGGCATGGGTGCTGATAAAAAGGGAGATTTATACTTCAACCTGGGTGATGTGAGCGAAGATATTTTGAAAGATGGAAAGAAATCCTATGAATCAGGGTTACCGATTGATGGTGATATTACTAAAACCGATACAACAGTCTGGGGGCGTGTTCCAAGAACGCAGTCTACTGTCAATGCCTTTGACAATACCTTAGGAGCCCGTGCGAGTCAGGATGTAGGATTGGATGGGTTGTCCACTACTGCAGAATTCCTATATCCGACTTATAAAGGTTATGTTGATCAGGTAAATGCCAAAATTACACCAGAAGAAAAATTAAAAATGCAGACAGATCCGTTTTCTCCGTTAAAGGATCCAGCCGGAGATAATTATCATTTTTATCGTGGAACGGATTATGATACTGAACAGCTCGATATTTTGAGTCGTTATAAACATTATAACGGAACAGATGGAAATTCACCTGATGCCAGTACTGTAGTGGAATCATATGCCACTTCGGCGACGTCAATTCCCGATGATGAAGATATTAACGGTGATAATACGATGAATCAATATGAAAAGTATTATCAGTATAGAGTTAAGATTGATGCTAATGAAATGAAAGTAGGCTCAAACTACATTACTGATGCCATAACGTCACAAGTAACGCTGAAAAATGGTAAGACCGAAGCGGTAACCTGGTATCAGTTCAAAATTCCAATTCGGGAAAACCCTGACGCAATAGGAGGCATTAGCAACTTTAAATCTATCCGGTTTATTCGTATGTTCATGACCAACTTTGATAATGCTGCCCATTTAAGGCTTGCTACACTCGATTTGGTGCGTGGTGAATGGCGTGAATATTCAAAACACATCTACGAGACTACAACTACAACTGCTCCTGCTCAAACGGGGAAGCTGGATATTCAGGCGGTTAATATTGAAGAAAATGCAAGTAAATCACCCGTAAATTATGTATTACCTCCGGGAATTACGCGCGAAACTGATCCGGGACAACCGCAATTATTGCAGCAAAACGAACAATCAATGGTTTTGCGTGTAACAGATCTGGCACCGAATGATGCACTAGGGGTATATAAAAATGTTACCTATGACATGCGCCAGTATAAGCGTATGCAGATGTTTGTGCATGCTGAAAAAATGATTAATGATAATTATAATTTAAAAGATAATGAATTAACTTGCTTTATCCGGATCGGATCGGACATGGTGAGCAACTATTATGAATATGAAATCCCATTGCGTTTAACGCCCGGTGGTGTACTTTATTCTGGGAATAAACTCTCAGACCAACAAACTGTATGGTATCCTGAAAATATGTTTGATTTTTCTTTTGACGTGCTTACGAATGTAAAATTAAAGCGAAATAAAGAAAAACAGAGTGGGACATTAAATGTTTCAAATTTGATTCCATATATTGATCATGATCCGGACAAACCTAATAACAAAATTACAATTAAAGGAAATCCCTCCATTTCCGATGTTGAAAACATAATGATAGGGGTTCGAAACATAAGTGGTGGAACTAAATCAGGAGAAATATGGACTGATGAGTTACGTATGTCGCAATTTGATGAATCAGGAGGTTGGGCTGCAATGGGTAACCTGGCAGTAGGATTGTCGGATGTAGGAACCGTGAACTTCTCAGGTCGCCTAGAAACTGCCGGTTATGGTGGTATTGAAAGTAACGTGACTACCCGACGACTGGATGATTTATATCAAATGAATTTCTCGACCACATTAGAATTAGGGCGTTTTTTGCCTGAAGCACTAAAACTAAAGATCCCGGCATATTTTTCGTATTCAAATGAAACTCTAACACCAAAATATAGTCCGCTTGATGAAGATATTTTATTGAAAGATGCTCTAAGTGCTTTACCTACTACCCAAAATACTGTTGGTGCCAGGATATTAACACAAGATTCATTGAATGCACTTGCCCAGACGGTTAATACAACTAAAAGTTTTAATATTTCAGGAGCAAAAGTAAATATTAAAAGTAAGACTCCTCAGTTCTATGATCCTGCAAATTTGTCTTTTACCTATGCTTACAACGAAACAAATCAACATAGTTCGGAAATAGAACAAAACCTGGTAAAAGAACAGAGAGCTGCGTTAAATTACAGCTTTTCGTTTAATCCTAAACCAATCGAACCTTTTAGAAATGTAAAAGCACTTGATAAACCATTGTTTAAGATTATCAAAGATTTTAATTTTAATTATTTGCCATCATCGTTGAGTTACATCAGCAACCTGGACCGTCAGTATTCACAAGTTAAATTGCGTGATTTAGATGTTACTTCAACAGATGCCAGCACTAGTACCGGTAATGTGAACCTGACTTCCAGCAGGAATTTTATGTGGAACAGGCAATTTGATATAAAATATGATTTGTCACGAGCTATCAGATTTAGTTTTCAGACAGCAATGAACGCTAATATTGCCGAACCATATCATACCCCTGAAATTGGTAAACAGTATTATGAAAGCTGGCGTGACTCGGTCTGGTCGAATATAAAGAAACTGGGGACACCATATGCTTATCAGCAAGTGTTCACTGCGTCATGGAATCTACCAATCAATAAAATCCCTCTCTTCGATTGGGTTATAGGCAATGCTACCTATAATTCAACCTATAACTGGAATAAGATGGCTGCTACTACTGACGGTGAACAGCCAGGAAACGTTGCTACAATTTTGGGGGCATGGCAAGTAGATGGACAGTTTAACTTTGAAAACCTGTATAATAAGTCAAAATATCTGAAAGAAGTGAACAGGCGTTTTGGATCACAAACAAGTTTAGGAAAACCAAAATTTCAATCAAAAACATATACACAAAAAGTAAATCTGGAAAAGAATAAGTTAATTACTATAAATCACAGGCTCGGTAGTGATAAACTGAAATTTACAGCAGTGGATCGTACTGGCAAACCCCTGTCGGTTTCCTATAAGACTAAAAATTCAACGACAGTTGAAATAACGCCACCATTGAGTTCTGATAGCGTTCTTCTTAGTTTTACGACTTTAGATGCAACTGTACAAAGTCCTATGAAAAATACTGTTGATTTTGTTGCCCGAACTTTGATGATGCTTCGTCGTGCGTCATTTACATATAGGGAATCGAACAGTATGGTGCTCCCAGGATTCTTGCCTGAAGCAGGATTGTTGGGACAACAGAGTACGAGTAATGGAATGTCACCTGGTTATGCTTTTGTTTTTGGTTTTGTAGATGATAATACAATTACAAATGCCAAGAATAACCATTGGTTATCTAATGATACATCCATTGTTACTCCTGCAACGAGAGCCTTTACTTCCGACCTGGATATAAAAGTGTCGTTAGAACCGATAACCGGATTAAAGATAGATTTGAATGCAAAACGTTATTATGCAAGGAATACTACTATTAATTATTTGTATGATGGAATGCCACAAACTTTTACGGGAAGTTACAACATTACCATGATTGCATTGTCGACTGCATTTTCACATACAGGAACTGCACAACAAAACTATAATTCCAAGCTTTTTAATACTTTCTTATCGAACAGACAAACAATACTAGACCGTTTGAGTGCAAAATATGCAGAGAATAACTATCCCACTACCGGCTTCTTACAAGAAAGTACAATAAAAGGTACTAAATATAATTCTGCCAATGGTGCTTATAATTTAAATTCATCGGATGTGTTGATACCTGCTTTTCTTGCAGCATATACCGGTCGTGATGTTAATTCGGTTAATACAAATCCATTTTTGTCGATCCTGAGTATACTTCCAAACTGGAGAATAAGTTATGATGGATTATCAAATATTGATTGGATCAAAGATCGTTTTAAATCGGTAAGTTTGACTCATTCTTATTCGTGTAGTTACAATATTGGTTCCTATACCTCTTATTCAACATGGGTGGGAATGGGTACAGATAATGCATTTGGCTATGTTAGTGATGTTCAAGATGCTAATAGGGCTATACCGTCTTCATCCTATAATATCTCTGATGTTTCTATAAATGAGCAATTTGTTCCTTTGATAGGTGTTAATGTAGCGTTGAAAAACAGCATGACAGGCAAAGTCGAATATCGCAAATCCCGAAATATGGTGTTGAATTTATCAAGTACCCAATTAATAGAATCGGGGACAGATGAATTTGTTGTTGGTGCAGGGTATTTGTTGAAAGATTTTGACGTAATCCTAAGATTGAAATCTGATAAGCAAACCAAGGTAAAGAATGATTTAAAACTGAGCGCTGACGTATCCTATAAAGATATTAAGACGTTATTACGTAAGATTGATGAAAATATAACTCAAGCCTCGAGTGGAAATAAACTATTTACACTTAAAGTAATTGCAGATTATGTATTTAGCTCTAAAGTCAATATCCAGCTATTTTACGACAAACAAATAAGTACACCACTTATTTCTACCTCTTACCCTGTTTCCTCTTCAGATTTTGGAGTAAGTTTTAAATTTATGCTGACCAGATAACCTGAATTAATAATTAAAAAATCAGATATCGTAATTAATAAACAGCTTATTTTTATATTGAAATTTAATTTCAATATAATTGTTAGTAATTATACGTCGTAAATTGTCAATTCCTGATCTAAACTAAACTGTATGTTAAAGAAAAATATCTTTATCTTTTTATCCTTATTAATTGCATTGGCATCAATTGGTCAGATTTATGAACCTGTGAAATGGAGTGTTGAACAAAAAAATACCGGGGATAAAACTGCCGAAATTCAAATTCATGCATTTGTTGATGAAGGATGGCATTTGTATGGGTTGGATTTACCTAAAGGAGGCCCACATCCAACTACAATCGTATTTGAAACACTTCAGAACGCTAGTAAAGTTGGCGAAATACAAACAGCTTCAAAGTTAGTGAAACAGTTTGATGCCAATTTTAATATGGAATTAAACTGGTACTCAAACGATGCCCTGTTTATTCAAAAGATTAAATTTAATGATGGCTCAAAGGTAAAGATTAAAGGCTATGTAGAGTTTATGGCATGTAATGATAAGAGCTGTCTGCCTCCAAGTAAAAGCCCTTTCAGCATAGGCAATTCTAAATCTACTGTTGTGGAAAAAGCTGTTGTTGTTGCTAAAGCACCCGATTATTGGAAACCTGTCATTCAACAACTAAACGGTTTTGGATCAGAAGAAGGTTCAACAGGTGTAACTTCTCTTTGGTTCATTTTCATTGCAGGAATGATCGGTGGCTTTCTGGCATTGCTTACACCTTGTGTTTGGCCTATAATCCCTATGACTGTGAGTTTCTTTTTGAAACGTTCGGATAATAAAAGGTTAGGACAGCGTGATGCTGTTTTATACGGGTTGGCTATTATTTTTATTTATGTATTGTTGGGAATCCTAATCACCTTGATTTTTGGAGCCAGTGCGTTGAATAGTTTATCCACCAATGCTATTTTTAATTTATTATTTTTTGCCTTACTGGTAGTATTTGCCATTTCTTTTTTTGGAGCCTTTGAAATTACATTACCCTCTTCCTGGTCAACGAAACTTGATGCAAAAGCTGACTCTACTGTAGGGTTTATTAGTATTTTATTTATGGCTTTTACGCTTGTTCTGGTTTCATTTTCATGTACAGGACCTATAATCGGAACACTTTTAGTGCAGGTTTCATCCAGTGGATCATTATTAGCACCAGCCATTGGTATGCTCGGTTTTGCTATTGCATTATCCATTCCATTCAGTTTATTCGCACTTTTCCCTTTATGGCTTAAATCAATGCCTCGATCAGGTGGGTGGCTTAATTCGGTAAAAGTAGTATTGGCCTTTCTCGAACTGGCATTAGCCCTAAAATTCTTTTCCGTAGCCGATTTAGCGTATGGCTGGCATATTCTTGACCGGGAAGTATTTCTGACTATTTGGATTGCCATTTTTGCACTATTAGGTTTCTATTTACTCGGAAAAATACGTTTCACTCACGATAGCGAATCAAAACACACTTCTGTGCTTGGAGTATTTCTGGCTATTAGTTCTTTTGCATTCTCCATTTATATAATCCCAGGCTTGTGGGGAGCACCTCTTAAAGCAATCAGTGCATTTGCTCCTCCACTTTATACCCAGGATTTTAATCTGTATAACAATGACTTACATCCAGCATTTACTGATTACGAACTGGGTATGGCTTTTGCTGCTGAGAAAAAAATACCAGTTATTATTGATTTTTCAGGATTTGGGTGTGTTAATTGTCGCAAGATGGAAGCTTCAGTATGGACAGATCCAATCGTAAAAGAATTACTTAAAAAAGATTTTGTATTGATTTCTTTGTTTGTAGATGACAAAACATCACTTGCAAAGCCTTATGACGTAATCGAAAATGGACGATCAACTTCTATAGAAACTATAGGTGACAAATGGAGCTATTTACAACGATCCAAATTTGGTGCTAATGCACAGCCATTTTATGTTATGCTTGATAATAATGGTGTTCCATTAAATAAATCATACACTTTTAATGAGAATCCGGCAGAATTTGTAAAATGGCTTACTAGAAAATAATCGAAATTTAAAAGTACATTTTGACTTGATTTTAAAATGTATTAAATGTATTTCTGCCAATCTGCCACCCGAATTCTGCCAAAACCGGAATTCGGGTGTTTTGGCAAAATAATTGATGATAAGGATTAGCCCTACACTGTTTGTGAAGGCAAATTAATACGTAAAAAAATAAACTTACAATATGAAGAAACAAAACCAGACTGAGGATACATCTGACGTAACACAGGAATCTCAAGTAGAAGAAACTATTTCAAATTCTGAGTCTGCAGACGAAGCAGCTGACCAAATAAAAGATGAACTAGAGGTTATGTCGCAAAAATGCGCAGAACTAAATGACAAAAACCTGCGTTTAATGGCTGAATTCGATAACTATCGTAAACGGACACTTAAAGAACGTGTAGATTTGTTGAAGACAGCTGGTGAAAAGGTTTTGGTTGATATGCTTCCGTTAGTGGATGATTTTGAAAGGGGATTAAAGGCAATGGAAACATCGGAAGATGTTCAGTCTGTGAAAGATGGAGTAGACTTGATTTATTCTAAGTTTATTTCTTTTTTGCTTCAAAACGGAGTGAAACCAATCCCTACTGAAAATGAAATTTTCGATACACAATTCCATGAGGCAATTACTACTTTCCCTGCACCCAGTGAAGACCTTAAAGGTAAAATTATTGACTGTGTAGCAAAAGGTTACACTATGAATGAGAAAGTTATTCGATTTTCAAAAGTTATTGTAGGAGAGTAAATTTAGTCTCTTGATAAAGGCTTAGAAGAGATAGTTTAGCCGGTCAGTATATCAAAAGTCAATCAAAAAGTAAGAATAAATAAGTTTTAAAGTTATGCCATTTTGTGTTCGATGAAGTTGATTTAAGTCATTAACGCATTAGCATATTGGCACATTAGCACATTAAATATATGTCCAAAAGAGATTATTACGAAATACTGGAAGTTCCAAAATCGGCTTCTCCTGAAGAAATAAAGAAGGCTTACCGTAAAAAAGCAATCAAGTTTCATCCTGATAAGAATCCTGGAGATAAAAAATCAGAAGAGAATTTCAAGGAAGCTGCTGAAGCTTATGAAGTCTTAAGTGACCCTGATAAACGTCAAAGGTATGATCAATTCGGGCATGCCGGGGTTGGTAGTGCAGCAGGCGGAGGTGGGTTCAACGGTGGAAACATGAATATGGATGATATTTTCTCCCATTTTGGCGATATTTTTGGCGGCCATTTTGGTGGATTTGGTGGATTTGGAGGTAGTCAACGGGGAGGAGGACAACGTGTACGCAGAGGTTCTGATTTACGCGTGAAAGTAAAACTTACACTGGCAGAGATTGCAACGGGTGTTGAGAAGAAAATCAAAGTAAAGAAATATGTTGTGTGCTCTAATTGTAATAATACAGGAGCAGCTTATGGTTCATCTTCAGCAACGTGCCCGACATGTAATGGGCAGGGGAGGGTAACCCGGGTTCAACAAACTATTCTTGGGCAAATGCAGACAGCTGCAGAATGCCCTACTTGTGGCGGTGATGGCAAAATAATCAAGGAAAAATGTGTTCATTGTAGTGGTGAAGGTATAGTTCGTGAAGATGAAGTAATAACTATCAACATTCCAGCAGGAGTAATGGAAGGAATGCAACTTTCAGTAAGTGGCAAAGGAAATGCCGCTCGCAGGGGAGGAGTGAATGGTGATTTACTTGTACTTGTGGAAGAAGAAGCACATCCTGAACTTATTCGTGATGAAAATGATTTAATATATAACCTTTTGCTGACAGTTCCAATGGCTACTTTGGGTGGCTCTGTGGAAGTTCCCACAGTGGAAGGCAAAGTAAAAGTTACCATTGCTCCTGGAACGCAACCAGGAAAGGTTCTGCGTTTACGAGGCAAAGGTCTTCCAAGTGTAAATCGCTACGGAACGGGTGATCTGTTGGTGAATATCGGTGTGTATATCCCTGAAAACTTGAGTAAAGATGAAAAAGCAGTTCTTGAGAAACTGAGTAAATCAGACAATGTGAAACCAAATGCCACAGCTTCGCGTAATTTCTTTGCACATTTCCGGAATATGTTTGAATAATCGAAATTAAAATGTAATCTTTAGTTCGAGAATGTAGACAATGACAATTGTAAACATTAAAGAACAAAAAAGCCTCAACCTATTCTATTAGGTTGAGGCTTTTTTGTTCTTTAATGTTTTATAGAATACTATCTTCTATCAATTTTATTTTTTCTTCTATTTCTTTACTTTCTGTCTTTAATGATTCTATTTTTCGTTCCATTTCTTTAATCAAACCGCCGCCATTTTTGGAAGCTGAAGTGAAGAATCCAATATTGTTTTCGTAAGTTGCAATTTCTGATTTTAGGTGTTCAAAAGCATGCAATAGTTTTTCACGATCGCGGAATAATTTGTTTTCGTTTTTACCACTCTGTTCTTTCAAATTGCTACGGAAAGAATCCATACGTCGGTTTGATGAATCCATGTTTAAAGTCTCAAATTGCTTATCAACAGCTTCGCGGTACTCTTTGTATATTTTGTCTTTTTCTTTGAATGGGACATGTCCTATGGTGTTCCATTCGGCCATTAATGCTCGTAAAACTGTTTGTGAATCGGCTGGATTATCAGTCTTCTCCAAACCAACTATTTTTAATATAAGTTCTTTCTTCTTTGCCAGATTTTCGGTCTCAGCATTTTTTTCACCTGAAGTGTTTTTGTTTTTTTGTTCGAAAAAATAATCGCATGCAGCAATAAAACGTTTCCATAATTCATCTGAATACTTTTTAGCTACTGGCCCGACAGTTTTCCATTCTTTTTGTAATTGAATAAGTTTGTCAGTGGTTTCTTTCCATTCTATGCTGTCTTTCAAAGCTTCAGCTTTTTCACACAATTCTTTTTTCTTCTCAGAATTCTGATTCAGTACACTTTTGGTTTCTCTGAAAAATTCACCTTTTGCTAAAAAGAATTTATCACAGGCTTTGCGGTAACGGTCATATATCTTTTGATTTATTTTACGAGGTGCAAAACCAATTTTTCTCCATTCATCCTGCCAGGCTAGGAATGATTTTGTAGCTTCATCCCAGGCTCTGTAGCTGTTCAGATTACTAAAATCGAATAATTCAATTTTATCGATTAATGCAATCTTGAGTTCGTAATTTTCTTCTTCCTGCTTCCGGATTATATCATAATAAGTTTGATGTTTTTTATTAATTGCAGTTGATGCTTCTTTAAAGCGGTTCCATATTTGTTCACGGATTTCACGTGCTACAGGTCCAAGTTCATGCCATTCTTCATGTAATTTTTGCAACTGTTGAAACGCAGAAAGTACATCCTCATCTTCTGCCAGTTTTTCGGCAGCTTCGCACAAGAATATCTTTGATTCCAGATTTTTCTTAAAATCATATTCGCGTAGTTCGTTGTTTATTTTAATCAAATCCCAGAAAGATTCCTGATACAAATTAAATTGTTTCCACAAATCCGTAGAAGCAACTTGTGGAACGGGGCCGATCGTTTTCCATTTTTGTTGAAGCCCACGAAATTCGTTTATATGAGTTGATACGTCATCGCTGCTTTCAACCAACACTTTCATTTGTTCTAAAAGGTGTTGTTTCTGGAGCAGGTTTGACTCTTTTTCTTTTTCCAATTGAGCCATAAACGTGGCTTTTTTACTACGAAATTGATTCAGTAAGGCTTTAAATGTTTCTTCCAGTTCGTCTTTTGCAACACTGAAGTCTTCTTCTAAACCTCCTGCATCAATATATTGTTTTTTTTGCTCTTCGAATTCAAGTTTTGTTTTTTTATAAAACAATTGTTTAATGATTTCTACTTCATCTTTAACTGCATCCACTTCTTTGTCGATAAGTAACTTAAGTGCATCAATCAATTCCGGTTTAGTGCTGGAAGCATGATCTGGTCTGGTTGATTTTACTATTTCAGGTTGTACTACAACGACTGTTTCCAAGTTGGCTTCAGGAACAACAGTCACTTTTGCTTCTTCATTTTCTTGAGCATTAGTTTTTTCAGGGACTTCGGTTGGTTCAATAACATTAGTCGCTTCTGTGGTTTCAATAGTTTCGCTTGGTACGATTTCAGGATCCTTGGTTAAATCAAGTGAGTTCATTTTCAATGTTTTTTAGTGAATTTAGTTTTGTATATCTACAAAATATTCATGTTATTCGATTCGCTAATTTAATAGCAAACACAAAAATAGGGTATTTTTTTTAATTATTGTTATTCCTCGTAAAAATAACTTGTATTTTGATTTTTTAAATCCTTAAAAGCTTATTTTATTAAGTTTTATTTATTCTCGGTGGGCAATATACGTATTTGCTTGCTGTTTGGGATTAATTTGTATATCGTTGACACTGACATGCTCCGGACGTGTTACTATAAATTCCACGGCATCAGCAATGTCTTCAGCATTAAGAGGTGTCAATCCGGCATAAACTGCTTTGGCTTTGTCCTCATCACCATGATAACGTACAATCGAGAACTCTGTTTCCGCCATCCCCGGAGATACTGAACTGACTTTTATTCCATGTTTTATTAAATCAATTCGCAATCCTTTGGTAATGGCATTGACTGCATGCTTTGAAGCACAATAAACACTTCCATTTGGATAAACTTCAATGCCGGCAATGGATGATATATTGACAATATGACCGGATTGTCGTTCAATCATTCCGGGAACAATCAATTTAGTTATGTATAGCAGACCTTTCACATTTGTGTCAATCATTTGCTCATAATCGGCTAAATCGCTATCCTGAAAAGGAGATGCACCGGCAGCTAAACCCGCATTATTAACTAAAATATCAATATGTTGAAAGTATTCAGGTAATGAATGAAAAGCATTTATGCAGGCTTCGTTATCTCGGATATCAAAACAAAGAGGCAGTATTTCAACCTTAAAATCAGTATGCAACTGGTTGATTAACTCATTTAACCGCTCTTCTCGACGACCTGTAACTACTAGATTATATCCTAACCCGGCAAACCGGAAAGCGATAGCACGACCAAAACCTGAAGTAGCTCCTGTGATAAATGCAGTTTTCATAATATATTAAATTATATGAACTAAAAATGAATTTCAATAGTTAAAACGTATGATATGATTTTTCTTACTCTTCTTTCCCTTTTACATATTTCAAATCATGACCCATTCTATTCTTTTTTGTTTGCATATAATAGGCATTGTACTGATTTGGTGCAATTTCTAATGCAACATTTTCAACAATAGACAAACCATAAGCTTCCAAACCAATGCGTTTTTTAGGGTTGTTGGTCATTAACCGGATTTTAGTTACTCCGATTTCACGTAAAATCTGAGCACCAACCCCATAATCGCGTTCGTCGGCGTCAAAACCAAGGTGTAGGTTAGCATCAACAGTATCCATGCCTTCTTCCTGTAATTTGTATGCTCTGATCTTATTCATTAGTCCGATTCCACGACCTTCCTGATTCATATAGACAACAACTCCTTTTTCTTCTTTTTCTATAAGCAGCATTGCTTTATGAAGTTGGTCTCCACATTCACAACGTAAAGATCCAAAAATATCACCTGTAATGCAGGAAGAATGTACGCGTACAAGTACTGGCTCATTTTCTTTCCATTCTCCTTTAATTAAGGCTACGTGCTCCAACCCGTTTGATATTTGACGGAAAGGAATTAATTTGAAATTGCCGTATTTTGTTGGCATATTTACTTTCTCACCCATTTCTACTAACGATTCAGTCTTAAGTCGGTAGGCTATCAAGTCTTTTATGGTAATAATTTTCAAGTCAAATTTCTCCGCAATTTCAATTAATTCAGGTAAACGGGCCATGCTTCCATTTTCGTTCATAATTTCAATTAAGGCCCCGGCAGGATACAATCCTGCCAACCTTGCCAGATCAACTGCTGCTTCAGTATGTCCGGCGCGACGTAATACACCTTTCGCCTTGGCTCGTAGTGGAAAAATATGTCCGGGACGACCAAATGTCTCAGGTTTTGAATTCGGATCTGCTAATGCCTGGAACGTAGCAGCCCGGTCGGAAGCTGACACACCGGTACTACAGCCTTCTAATTTGTCAATACTTACAGTAAATGGTGTAGATTGCATGGACGTATTGTTGTCCACTTGCATTCCAAGTTCCAACTCATCACAGCGTTCTTCACTTAGTGGAGCGCATGCTACACCACGTCCATGGGTAACCATAAAATTAACCATGTCAGGGGTTATTTTTTCAGCTGCACATATAAAATCACCTTCGTTTTCACGGTCTTCATCATCGACCACAATAATAAATTTTCCATCTCTAATGTCTATAATAGCCTCTTCGATAGTATTTAAATTTGATTTCATCTTAAATCAATTAGTTTTTTTTATTTGTTTATTATAGAATTAATTTTTTGTCTTACTAAATTCCATATTCTAATATATTGCTCAGGGTTAAATAAGGTAGCATCCACTACTGCTTTATAAGTTAAGAAAATGCCAACAGGCAATAATAGTGCTGAACTGAGCCACATTCCTTCGTAAGCTGGCCATATTGATTCTCTAGACATTTTATAGCCTGTATTATCAATTATGTAATATATAATGAACATAATAACCGAAATTACAACAGGTGTTCCCAATCCTCCTTTTCTAATAATAGCCCCAAGCGGTGCACCTATAAAGAAGAAGATCAGGCATGCAAATGAGAGGGTGAATTTTCGATGTCTCTCAATTTCATGGCGTAAAACATAATTCACCGGTTCATTCAACATCGTTTTGTTGTATTCTATTAAATCTTTCATAGTTTTAGCCCGTTCAACAGCTTCATTCGTAGCTCGTATCATTGACTGCTGATTAAGTGAAAGAAATAAAGAATCAGGATTGCAGATCTTTTTATTTTTAGCTAGACTATCGTTAATTATTTTGCCTCTTAATACTTCTCGTCCCAGAAAATGTTGATCAACAAGATCTTTTGCCTGAATTGCTTCTCTTGAATTAGCTATTTTACTTACCGAATCAATAGACTGTGTAAGCTGTTTGAAATTTTTACTAACATGTTGATCATGAAGTATTGATTCGTCAAAACGATTAAAGTCAGTATTGAAATCAAGCAAAATTTCTTTTGTCTTGAATGTTTCCCGTCTATAAGGTACACTGTTGGAAGAGCTACTTATTCGTTGTTTTTTTAAATTTTCAAAGCTTTCCCCATCATAAAGCGTAAGTAACAGATATTTATTGTCCTCAGTAAACTGTACACGTCCTGAGTCAGATACCATAACGGTTGCATTCTCGAAACCACCTGAAAAATCATAAATCATTAGATCTTTCAGTAAATGTTTTTGTTTCCCCCGTACATAAATATTAAAACCGTCAATCCCGGAATAGAATTCGCCCACTGGGATGTCAAATTCAGGTGACTTTTGTCGGAGAGAGAAAATAAGAGTCCACAATTTTGTCTGTGATATCGGCAATACGTAATTAGAAAAATAAAATGCACCTACACATACAAATGAGATGAAAAGTATGAGCGGCCGCATTATTCTGAAAAGAGAAATGCCTGCTGCTTTCATGGCAGTTAACTCGAAATTCTCGCCAAGATTTCCAAAAGTCATTAATGAGGCCAATAGTATAGCCAAAGGCAATGCCATAGGGATAAGCGACAATATGGCATAAACAAAGAACTCACCCAGTACTGACCAACCAATTCCTTTTCCAACTAATTCGGCAACATGTTTCCATAAAAACTGCATTAACAGAATGAAAATGCAGATGAGGAAAGTCATCAAAAATAGCGTAAAAAAGCGTTTAAATATATAAGTGTCAATTTTTTTCAAATGAAACATGCATGTTTTTTTTTGGAGCAACAAAATTACTGCAAAAAGTTCAATAATCAAGTATCTATGATGCGAATTTACTTTAACAGTTGAATATTTAGAATTAAAGTCTTTATCCTTATAACTTCCTTATTATCCTTATTTTAATCCCGAAAAGAATAATCTTTGCCGGATTCCTGTTATTCCTGTATACTGGATAACTCCCAGGTTTATTTTATCCAAAAGGTTTTATTGTTGGTTTTGACTGAAATTTAAAGTAGGGGCGAGCAAAACTCTTTTTTTATAATTAACACGGGGGTAAAAGTTCTGTGCTATCAAATAAAAGGCATAGTGGGTAAGCATAAAATCATTAATTTCCGTCTTTATAGCATATCAATATCGATGAACATTTTCGTGAAGTCACGAAGATGATCATCGATATTGATATGCTGTGTTTTATAAGAATTGACCGCGCGCTTACGACAACAATATAATTTTTCCAAAGTGTATATCCAAATATTACCTGCAATCCTAGTGCAAACCAGATTTCCACTTGCTGACTTTCATCCTCGTTGTTGATAGAATAAACCAAGACATCAAATATTGATTTCAGTTGTGTGATTTGTAGTTTGTTTATTACACCTGATTTTGGAATAATAATTCATTCAACCTGTCAACTCAATTAACTTAATTGACGAATTAACGTGTACTTGTTTTTGTGGCGGATTCGGAAGTCGCGAGGGATGAAAGTGTCATCGAACTCATCACCATTAAAATACGGTAATCTGATATCGTTGCAGATATATCAGTGTTAAAAGGTATTGACATAGCGACGGCTTCGCTTCAAGCGAAGCCGTCGCTAAAGGTCAGTAATGTTGTTATTTTAAAGAGATAAAACTAAATGGTGGAGATGGTTCGCTTGATTCAAGAATAAAACCCGCATGTTGGTTCTTTACAATTAGCATTGCCAATGTGTTTCTGAAATCAGCTGCTTTGTTTTTATTGACCAGAAAGCTTGCATTGAGGATCATCAACTCTTGTCGTCCTGTAAATTCTTTTGGGATCAGATTACGGAGATTGTTTGCTTCACTCTGATTTTTAATGGCATCATAACACTCCTCAGCATATTTCCTACAAAGCCTGTCGATTTCTATGTCAATTAAATTATCTTTTTTCCTCCTCAACAGATAGGCCTTACCGGGAGAACTTTCCATAATAAGCGTTTCATAATCAGCAGCCTCCAGACTCAATTCATCAATCTTTTCTTCCAACACCTTGTAGTCACAATACATTTTAACTGACCATTCTTCTTTCTCTACGATATGGCGTAAATTATCGTCTATGGAACCGGAGTATCCCTCCATAAAACATTTTAAATTTTTTTCAGTATGAAAGAGAGTGCCAAACGGAAAGGGGATTACCGGTTGCTGCTCCATTAATAAACGAATGATCGCATTATGTTCCCGCACATGACTTTCCACCCAATGAATATCTGACAGGTTGCGTTGAAAGTTTACCACTGAAAACTCACTTTCCGGAACATATTGAATTGAAACATATAAAGAGTCATGTTCAATACATTGTAACCGGTTGAACTCAATGTTGCCGTTAAGTTCGGGTGGGCTGTTCGAAATGCAATATACAGAGATCAAATCATTCATAATGAAACGGGATAGGCAGTATTATTCGGCGGTAATATCCAATCCTTCAAAAGAATTCAGCCTTTCGAAGGCAGTAATTTCTAAGTTTTCGTTTATCCTGACAAAATAGAAAAGCCGCACTTGTTTTGGAGGCAGGTTCATGGATTTGAGAAATGAATCGTTTTCGTATACTTCTGCTACTGCACTCCACAGTTCTTTGATTTTATCAATTTTAATGACTGTCACATCATAACAGCTAATGTTCTCTTTGAGGAACTTAACTACTTCTTTTTTTACATCAATAATGTTGTTCATTTTTGTCTCTTGATTATTTGTTTCACGACAGGGTAAATCTGGCTAACTTCGTATTTTCCCCGGTACAGGTCTATTTTCGGTTGTTTTTTTAATAGAATGCCCACAATTGGGACAGAATTTGTATTTGAACATAAAACGCCATTTCTCGTCACACTCAGGACAGTGAATAACGAGTGGCTCGCCACATTCATTGCAAAATTTCTCGCGGCTACTTGTTGTTTTTCCGCATTTTGGACATTTAAATGTATCCATGATCCCCTCCTTTTTTAGGTTTAGTTTGACTTTTGTTCACGAATTTCGCTCAGCAGTCTCAGCAATTCATCTTCCTTTTCGTCATACTCTTTTTCGGTTATTTCGTCCATCTCGAACTTCATTTGCAGTGCCATTAATCTTTCTTTAATGGAACCTTCGTCTGATATTTCATTCTCAATCACCTCGTTAATTTTTTTAGCGAGAAAAATCACGCCATTAATAGGTGCAAGCAGTATGTCATCAATTATAAACATATTAGATTCCTTTCGTATTTATTACAAGGTTTACAAAGTTATAGGGAGGCAATGTTCCTACATATTTAAAAGTCATCAGATTACCATATTTCTGGTCCAGATCGGATACGGCTTTATCAAATGCAGCTTCCGAGCTGTTTTTAATTAAGTATGCCGCATTGAGAATCATCATTTCGCCATAATTCTTGTTGATCTTTACCTCCTCAGCCAAAGGGTTTAAAACATCAAGGATGACTTTTTTATAGTTCTCAGTTTCTTTTTTAAGCGCCTCAGCCACCATTTCACCTATTTTCATGCGTTGATAATGGCTTTTATCTGCCGGAAGGTCCATTAATTTATCTCGGAGGATTCTGATATCATCATATTTATTGATGATACTCTGGTACATCAATGCTTCCTGTTCATAAGCCAGCACCTTAATACCCAGTTCCTTTTTCCCTTCCATTTTGATTAACAGGTCATTAAAGTTATTATATTCCTTTTCCATGATTCTTAAGATTCCTTCGTCATCGTTATACCCGGAGATAGTTGAAAATCGGACGGGAAGTACTGTAAATTTTTTCATCATCTCCTCCAAGACTTTTTCGTGTGCAATCATGTTTACCCTACGGGCTTCATATTCTACAACAGGTGAATTGCTGACAACGGCTGTAATTCCATTATAGTTGATTCCATACACCTGATCGCTTCGTTTTCCGATGCCAATGGGTCCAAAGTTAATAGGTTCATTATGTCTGATTATCCCATAAATGTATTTTCCTTCTTTAGGTATTTCGGGTAGGTTGTTCATAATGTCTAATTCGTATAAATAGTTACAATTCCCATTTCTCGGGGAATATTTTTAGGTTTATGAAATTAAAAATCGGGAGTGGAGCAGTATAAACAAAGTCACACTTATCCTGAAACTTCTTTCCCAGATCGGTCATGATGTTATCAAATTCAATCTCCCTTGCACTGTTTATCAAAAAAGCGGTATTCATAAACACGTCATCATTCCCTGTTTTATTGTGTTTATAGTCGAACACCGATTTACGGAAAGCGTCCAGAATGATTTCCGTTTGCTCCTCTTTTTTTAAAGTAAGTGCGTGTTCTATCACATTTCCGGCTTCAGCAATTTTAGTATCCTTTTTTCCCTTATCGCCCAGTTTGTCAATTTCGGATTGTATTATTTGAAGTTCAACATATTCCGTATCAATCTCCTTGTAAATTAGTCCCATATTCTTCCAGGTCCCCCTGACATTAATCTCCACCTTGTTTTCAAACTGCCGGAGTAGTTCCATAAATTCACTATACCGGTGATTGAGCAAATTGCGGATTTCATCGGGGTTGGCCGCGACAGTACCAAAGCGGACGGGAAGCAAGCTGCGAAATTCTTTCATAACAGTCTCTATCACTCTTTGATGCGCCAGCATGTTTTGTGGATTGACTACAAACCGGCTAAGGGGGTAATCGCTCACCACCATGCACAATCCGTCGAATCCAATGGTTGATACCAGATCACCGCGATCACCAACTCCTATAGATCCTAAATTCAGATCAAATTCTGAAGCAATGATGCAATAAATGTATTTTCCGTCGTGTATCATATTATTCCCTTAATTTTACAACGAATAAATTTTCACTCACATCCTCTTTTGCCAAAGAGATGACATGAACTTCGGTTGACTGACATGCCAGCCCAGCATAATCGAGTAAAGTATGATAAGCATTATTGACCCTGTTGAATTTCTTATTATCGATGATTCCCATATTTGTATCTGGATGGAATAACCGTGCTTTAGTCAGGTATGCTTTTTTAATATCCGATTCTGTCGTTTTCTCTTTCAATCCCAGTACAATTCTGGCTTTTTCTACATTTCCGGGATTCAACTCATCAATTTCGAGGGTGTAAAAGCTATAACATGGAAGTGGCCCTACCAGTTTGAAGTTCAGCAAACCCTTGTATTTTTCATCGAGTTCGTCAATAAGTTGTTCGAATGTCTCCTGATGACTCCTTTTTATAAGAAAAGCTGAATTGGTGATCATCTGGTCATTCATCACTTCGTGCGTTTTGATATCGACACCAATTACTGTCATTGCTTCCATAATATCCAGTTCAACAGTTGCGTTTTTAGCTTTTAATTTATCCTGGACCAATATCCCTACTTTCATCTGGTCAGCCCGTGTAAGCAGGTCCGACTTGTTCCGAAAATCATCTTTTATGGCAACAATATCAGGGTGAAGGGCTATTTCGTTTAACGTGTTCTGAAAATCAGCCCAGGTTGCCACAAGGTCAATTTCTATCAGGTTTTCAGCTTTCAGGAATGTATCACGAATTAAATTATAGCCATTTGATAGTATTTTAAGAACTTTTTCCGTTGAGTT
>Ga0302208_10000255_pt1 | contig 26953 bp, 22 predicted proteins | sample II_Fen_E2_3_FD_194577 | JGI IMG/M metagenome (GOLD analysis project Ga0302208, IMG submission 194577) | Peat permafrost microbial communities from Stordalen Mire near Abisko, Sweden - II_Fen_E2_3 | ecosystem: Environmental > Terrestrial > Soil > Wetlands > Permafrost | place: Sweden: Abisko...
CACGTTCACCCGTATCAAGATTCCCAGAAACGATGGAACGGATAACGCCGATTACCTGCTGAACGATATCCGAATCAACTGCATGGCTGTTGACGGGGCAAATCGCAAATGGATAGGAACCGAAGGAAATGGGATTTACCTGCTTTCTTCGGATGGGCTTCAAACAGTGCATCATTTCACCATGCAAAACAGTCCGTTGCCGTCTGATTATATTTGGTCTGTTGCCATCAACCCAGAAACGGGCGAAGTTTTTATCGGTACAGATGCCGGGCTAGTTTCCTATCGTAGTGATGCGATTGAAGGTAAGGTGAATTATCAGGACATACACGTTTTCCCGAATCCTGTTCGACCTGAGTATAATGGTCAGATAACAGTAACCGGGCTGATGGAAAAAACCCAAGTCAGAATTACGGATTTGAATGGTTATGCGGTGGTGAGTGGCACGTCCTTAGGGGGCCAGTTCTCGTGGAACGGTATTCTGAAAAACGGAAAGAAGGCTTCCAGCGGAGTGTATCTGGTCTTTTGCGCGTCCGAAGACGGAGCAGAATCGGAAGCTTGTAAGTTTATGATTGTTCGTTAAGCTCGGTCAAAAGCTGTTTTATCGTTTTTCCAAAAATGGGATGCACCAAATCTGGTGCGATTTCTGCCAACGGCTCCAACACAAATTTTCGTTGTTGCAAGAGTGGATGGGGAATGATCAGATTTGGTTCCTCCAACACTAAATTGTCGTAAAAAAGGATATCCAGGTCGATGACCCTGTCCTTATATTCGTCTGAAGCCTTTTCCGGGCGCCCCAGCGCGCCTTCAATGCCCTTTAACAGTAAGAGGCACTCCTTTGGGCTGATCGTCGTCTCAGCGACCACACAGGCATTCAGAAAGCTATTGCCCGATTCGAAACCCCAAGGCTCTGAAACAAAAAAAACAGAACGGGCCACAATGGGTCCGATCTGTTTTTCTATTCGTTTGATGGCTTGGTAAAGAAATGCTTCCTTGTCTCCAAGGTTGGAGCCCAATCCAAGGTAAATTCGGGACATATCAAATAATCAGCATGGCGTCACCATAGACACCGAAACGGTATTTTTCCTGAATGGCCAGTTCGTAGGCTTCCATAATGAGTTCGTAACCGCCAAAAGAGGCTACCATCATCAAGAGGGTGGACAACGGACTATGAAAGTTGGAAACCATGGAGTTTGCCACACTGAATTCGTAGGGTGGGAAGATGAACTTGTTCGTCCAACCGTCGAAACTTTTCAGGTGACCCATTGCTCCGACGGAGCTTTCGCAGGCACGCATGACGGTTGTACCGATGGCGCAAATTTTTCTTCCTTCGTCTCTGGCAGTATTGACCGTACGAACGGCTTCTTCGGAAATGAACATTTGTTCGGAGTCCATCTTGTGTTTGGTCAAATCTTCCACGTCGATTTCACGGAAGTTCCCCAAACCGGCATGCAAGGTCACGTAAGCAAAGTTTATACCCTTGATTTCCAAACGTTTCAATAATTCACGGCTGAAGTGTAACCCGGCGCTTGGTGCGACAACGGCGCCTTCATTGCGGGCGAAAATGGTTTGGAATCGAGATTCGTCTTCGGCTTCAACTGGGCGTTTGATACTGCGGGGCAGTGGAGTTTCGCCCAATGCGAATAGTGCCTTTTTGAATTCCTCATGGGTGCCGTCGTAAAGGAAGCGTAGGGTACGTCCGCGAGAGGTTGTATTGTCGATGACTTCAGCCACTAAGGAATCGTCTTCACCAAAATACAACTTGTTGCCGATACGGATTTTACGGGCTGGATCGACCAGCACGTCCCAAAGGCGTAAGTCTTGATTCAACTCGCGAAGCAGGAAGACTTCGATCTGGGCACCTGTTTTTTCCTTGTTACCATACAATCGAGCCGGAAATACGCGAGTGTCGTTGAAAATGAACACATCGTGGTTGTCGAAGTAGCCGGGCAACTCCTTGAACAGCTTGTGTTCAATGGTTTTGGTAGCGCGGTCTACGACCATCAGGCGCGATTCATCCCGGTTGTAAGTCGGATACTGTGCGATCAGTTCTTCCGGGAGTTTAAATTTGAATTTGGAAAGCTTCATTTTTTATAGAGTCTAAAAAATTATTGTTCATCCAGCATTTCTTTCGTGAAATCGTCGACGTTCAGGCAGTTTTCAAGCCGGATTTCGCCGATGCGTGTACGACATAGTGCGGTCAGGTGCGCACCGCAGTTCATTGCTTCTCCCAAATCACGGGCCAATGCCCGGATGTAGGTGCCTTTGCTGCAGACTACCCGAATTTTCACCATCGGAAGCTGGCATTCCAGCAACTCGATCTCATCGATGACCAGCACTTTCGGTTTCAGGATGACTTCCTGACCTTTTCTGGCCATTTCGTACGCTCGTTTCCCATCCACTTTGCAGGCGGAGAAGGAGGGGGGTATCTGTTCGATACGCCCGACGAACGTTGCAATTGTTTCTTCAACCATTTTTTCGGTAACATGGCTGAAATCGAACCGATTATCTATTTCCTTTTCCAGATCGTAGGAAGGCGTTGTGGCGCCAAGTTCCAGTGTGGCGATGTACTCCTTGGTCTGGTACTGGAATTCTTCAATGCGTTTGGTGGCCTTGCCGGTACAGATGATCATCACTCCTGTGGCCAGTGGGTCCAAGGTTCCTGCGTGTCCGACCTTCAGCTTTTTGATATCTAGGTGGCGACAAATGGTGTTGCGCACTTTCGCTACCAGCTTGAAGGATGTCCAGGTCAGGGGTTTGTTGAAATACAGAATTTCTCCTTCAATAAAATCCATTCTGCTGGTTTAGGCGTCTTTGCTCTTTTTGACGATGCCGAAAATGACAAAAATGAATCCAAACAGAGCAACGCCCGGAGCCAGAATAATTCTTCTGAAACTGAAGATATCCGGATTGTATACGGTTTGACCCGAGGGTGCACCCATCATTAGCAGAAAACCTAAGATCACAATGGCGACGCCAATGCCGATCAAAATCAGGTTTTGTTTTCCAAGAGCAAAATTCTTGTTCATTTTATTTCAAAAATAAGTGGTTTTTAAACGTAATATAGGTCGCTGACATTCATTTTCAGATAACGGGTCACTGCCAGCCAGGTAGCGCTGATGATGATGAGGAGTCCGAAAATCAACAAGGAAAAGAAAACGACGGCCATGGTTGCGAAATCGAGCAGTTGCAGGCTTCCGTTCAGGCGTTGTTCCACATAGATCATCAAACCTGAAAGTATGGCCGTTGCCACAACAGCAGCGATGATGCCTGTCCAGAGGTTTTCGATCAGGAAGGGCTTTCGGATGAAATTATTACTTGCTCCGACCAGTTGCATGGTGCGGATGAGGAATCGTTTGGAATAGATCATGAGCCGCACGGTGTTGCGGATGAGTGAAAAGGAGATGATGGTCAGGAAAAAGGCCAATACCAGAAGGATTACGCTAATGCGGCGGACATTCTCATTGACCAAGTGTACCAAGTCTTTGCGGTAGATGACATCTTCCACGCCCTTGTTTTCCTTCAGCGCTTTTTCAATGACGTTGATGCTGTCGGTATTGGCATAATCAGCTTTCAGAAATATATCAAAAGAGGCCAGCAGGGGGTTGTACCCTAAAAAATCTTCGGGATTCTCACCGAGGTTTTCGGTCAGGTCCTTCAAAGCGGACTCCTTATCGATGTACTCCACAGATTTAACCCAAGGCGAAGCCGCCAGTCGTTGTTGAAACATCTTGACATCAGGAAGGCGCATTTCGTCGTCTACGATGACGGAAAGTGTAATATTTTCCTTGACGTGTTGAGAAAGTCGGTTGGCAACAAGACCAAGCACGAGCATGATTCCGGTAAGCAAAAGCACTAAGCTGATGCTGACAATTGAATTGAACCTTGCATTGAAAACCCTTGTTGCGTTAATTGTCTTTTGTTTGTTCATGAGCGCAGTATCCCCAAAATTGGCGCAAAAGTGCGAAAATTATCACAAATATACGATGAAAACACCCGTTTTTTATATTTTATTTCAAATCAATTCACCTAAAAGTGTTGCAGAGGTGGAACTGGTCACTTTTACGAGGCGAAATTGACCGATGTGGGCGTCCTCTTTTGGAAAAACCACGACCTTGTTTTGCTGGGTTCGTCCGAAAAGCTTTTCACGGGAACGTTTTGAAAAACCTTCCACCAGGACTTCGAACGTCTTGCCGATGTCTTTGTGGTTGCTGACTCCGGAGAGTTCATTTTGCAGGGCTATGAGTTCGTTGAGCCGTTGGATTTTAATTTCTTCTGAAACCGTATCCGGGAGCTTGTCGGCGGCAAAAGTGCCGGGGCGTTCGGAATACTTGAACAGGAAGGCGGAATCATAACCGACTTCCCGCATCAGTGAAAGCGTCAGTTCATGGTCTTCGGGCGTTTCGGAATGAAAACCGCAGAAGACGTCGGTGGTAATGCTGCATTCGGGTAGGATGCGACGAATGGCGGCGATGCGCTCGAGGTACCACTGGCGGTCGTACTTGCGGTTCATCAGTTTCAAGATTCTGGAGCTGCCGGACTGAACGGGCAGGTGAATGCTGTTGCAGATGTTCGGGTAGGCGGCAATGGTTTCAAGGATGTCGTCGGTCATGTCCTTGGGGTGGGAAGTGGCGAAGCGGATGCGCATCCCAGGTTGCGCCTGGGCTACCAGAGCCATCAGGCCAGAGAAATTGATTTTGCTGCCGTCGACGTTTTCATAGGAATAAGAATTGACATTTTGCCCGAGCAGTGTCACTTCCTTATAGCCTTTTTCCCAGAGGTCGTTTAGTTCTTTCAGAATGGTTTCAGCCTCGCGGCTGCGTTCACGGCCACGGGTATATGGAACGATGCAGTAGGTGCAGAAGTTGTTGCAACCGCGCATGATGGAGATAAAACCGCTGATGCGGCCCATGCCCAAGCGGGTCGGTATGACGTCCTTATAGGTTTCAGTCGTGGAAAGTTCGATGTTGATGGCTTTTTGACCTTGCTGAACGGCGCCGATGAGGTTGGGCAGGTCCATGTAGGCGTCGGGACCTACTACCAGATCCACGTGGTGATCGCGGATGAGTTCGTCCTTGACGCGTTCAGCCATACATCCTAAGACACCGACGACAGGTTTTATGCCTTTCTTTTTAAGGGATTGGAAATATTGGAGGCGGGATACGATTTTTTGTTCGGCGTTGTCGCGAATGGAACAGGTGTTCATCAGCACCAGATCGGCTTCGGCCAAGATTTCAGTCACCTCAAAGCCGTCCATGCCTAGAATGGAGGCGACGACTTCGCTGTCGGCCACGTTCATTTGGCAGCCGTATGTTTCTATAAAGACTTTTTGATTCATGTTGGAAGAATTAAACGGAATAAAGGGCGAATTTGGCCATAACCCGATCCGTGTAGGTCTTGGAAACGGGGATGTCGGGAATGTTTTCTTCGTCCATCGCCAGGTAAATGCCGTCCTTTTCCTTGCGTAAGACCTTGACTTTGTCGAAGTTGACCACATAGGAGCGGTGACAACGGATCATGGGGGTGTTCGCAAGGCTATCGTCCAGATTCTTCAGGGAATTCCGAAGCATGAAATGGGTGATTTTCCCTTTGTTCAGGTAATGGATCTTGACGTAGTTATCGGCAGATTCTAAATAAAGCAGTTGTTCGGATTGAACCGAAAGTTTCAGTTCCCCTTTTTCGTCGTGGAAGCTGAGCATGCCTTTTTTGGTTTGGGTCGGAACGTTTTCTTCTTGATCGATTTGTTCCAGCCTTTTCTTTTTATCAGTCCAGGAGAAGTACAACCAGAGTATGGTGTAGGGCAGTAAGAGTACCAGGCTGGTGTTCAGTGCTGAGACTTTCATGAGCTCTTCAAAGGGTCGGATGTCGTGCAAAACCAACTTTTCGAACAGGGCATAAAAGGAAGACATTGCCATGATTTCAGCAAGCACCCATAGACCGTAGTAGAAGAGCGACAGGGATTTCTTCTTGCAGTAATAATACATGATGATGCGGCTGATGACCACAACTAAAACGCCTGTGAGGGTTATAAGGCTGGAATAAAGGAAAAAGACGGAGGAGGTGACTTTAAACGATTCGAAAAAACCAAAGGGGTGATAAATGTTGATGAAGCCTAGAGCGAACACCGCCGTGAAGAGTATCAAACGGACAATGTTGTTCTTTTCAGTCAGATAATCAGGAGTTTTCTGAGGCATGGGGTCGTTAATGACGCTAGTGAAATTCAACATGCAAAAGTAGCTGATTTATTCAGTTAAAGCAAAGTGGCTGCCAACTTTTAGTTCATACTCACCCCGCCTTGGAATTTTTCACCCCAAAAAACGCCTAAATCACCCATATAAGTGTCCAAAAGCCCTTTGATTTGGAAAGCGTTCACAACGGACATTACTTTGCAGTCTAAAATTGAAAATGCTATGTCAAAATCCATAAAAATAAACGTACTCGACTTCGTTCAACGTCAAAAGGAGATGCTTCGCCTTTTTGGAATGGGCAAAAATGTTGCCTTGAAAAAGTCTGGCGTTGACATTCGTTTTTTTCCGTTCGAGTCTTCCTATAATTTCCAACTGGCCACCCAGGTTTCCAACCACGCCTTGGAAGATGGCGCCATCGTCGAAAACAATCGTTTCAACTATCCTGTATTCTTCCCGAAAGGTTGGAAAAAAGCGACCAACGCCATCGTGCTGCTCCATGGATTAAATGAGCGGAACTGGGATAAGTACTTGTGCTGGGCAGAATATCTGGCGGAACATACGCATAAAGCGGTCATCTTGTTTCCAATTGCGTATCACATCAACCGTTCGCCGGGTTTGTGGAGCGATCCGCGCAGTATGTCGATGCTTGTGCGCAAACGCCAGGCTTTGGTTGGGCCGGACAGGTCTTTGTGTTTTGCCAATGTGGCTATGAGCGAGCGGCTTTCGGAAGATCCGATTCGATTCTATACTTCTGGCCGGCAAACGGTGGAGGATTTGCGCTTACTGGCAACGTCCCTAAAAAACGGTAAACACCCGAAGTTCAAGAAAGGGACGACGGTTGATTTCTTTGCCTATTCCATCGGTGCCTTTCTGGCTGAAATCACGATGATGGCCAATCCGGACAAACTGTTCGACCAATCCAAACTCTTTATTTTTTGTGGTGGATCCATTTTTCAGTCGATGTTCGGTGAATCTCGCTGCATCATGGATAAACCGGCCTACGACAGGCTGTTGAGTTTCTATATGAAGGAGTGGATCGAAAAAGAACAGGCTTCGGTAGCTACCCATCGCGAGTCGTTGGATGAAGCCAGGAGTGCCTTTGATACGATGATTGCGCCTGAAGTGGATCGCGAAAAAAGGGAGGGCTTCTTTAAAAATCTTGGAAACCGGATTAGCGGAATCTCCCTTCGAAAGGACAAGGTCATGCCTTATGAAGGGGTTGAGGCTTGCATGGGTAATGACAATGCCTTTCAGAAATTTCAATTGTTGGACTTCCCGTTCGAGTATTCCCATGAATCACCTTTTCCGATGAACGCGAGCATCGAACCTGCTTTGTTGAATGCTTCTTTCAATCAGGTTTTTTCCAGAGCAGCGCAGTTTCTGGCCTCTTGACAATTATATTTGTGTTTGACGGGAGTTTGTGCTATTTTTGAAAAAAATCCTGGGTAATGGAACACAACGATTATTTTTTCTACATAATTGTCGCTGCTTCGGTGGTTGGTTCCATCGTGAAGGCACTTAAGAAAAAACCGGATGAAAACCAGGCTGTTCCCAAGAGTTCTGTCGGGGGAGATATCTTGAAAAGGCTATTGCAGGAAATGCAGGAGAAAGATGACTACATTCCCAGAAATCCCGTTCCTGCCCCTGTTGCGAAGCCGGTAGTAAAACAACCTGCGATATACCCTTCTGCGAAAAAAACGCAGGTTGCTTTTGATCGTTCCAAGAATGCGGAAATGGGATATGATGTGCCAGAAGCGAAAGAACGTCACTCGATAGCCACTTCAGCATCTAAAAGTCAAATATTTGAACCAATTGAAGAGTATGTTGATCCTTTAATGGCTTCCATAGACTTTTCTTCTCCCGATGAAATGAAAAAAGCCATCATTTACAGTGAGATTTTTAGGACTAAATTTTAAAGAATTTCATACCTTTGCGTCGTTTTTAAAAACCCAATGACGTATGTCTTTAAAATTCATTTCTGCCGAAGAAGCAGCATCTTTCGTCCATCACAACGACCGTGTTGGATTTAGTGGTTTCACCCCTGCCGGTGCACCCAAGATCATCCCAAAAGCAATCGCCGAAAAGGCCATCAAAGAACATGAAGCAGGCCGTCAATTCAAGATAGGCATGTTTACCGGTGCATCGACCGGAGACTCCCTTGATGGAGAGTTGTCCAGAGCCAATGCCATCCTGTTCCGCACGCCGTACCAATCGAACGCGGATATGCGTAAGAGCATGAACAGTGGCGGTGTTCCTTATTTCGACATGCACTTGTCTATTTTGGCACAGGAAATGCGTTACGGTTTCTTCGGGAAGCTGGATGTTGCCATCATTGAAGTAAGTGATGTAACAGAAGATGGTGATTTAGTGTTGACGACCGGTGTCGGGATTTCTCCCACGATTGCCCATTTGGCTGACCGTATCATTCTGGAATTGAACACTAAGCACCCTAAATTCATCAAGGGTCTTCACGATATTTATGAGCCATTGGATCCCCCTATGCGTCGCGTAATACCAATCTTTGAACCGATGGACCGCATCGGAAGCCCGGTTCTGAAAGTGGATCCCGCAAAAATTGTCGGGATTGTTAAAACATACGAAAATGACCAGGTTGGTGGATTTACTCCTGCCGATGTGGTGACGGATGCGGTTGGTGCCAACGTTGCCAACTTCCTGGTGAAAGAATTGAAAGCCGGTCGCATTCCTGCTTCTTTCTTGCCCATTCAGTCTGGTGTGGGTAATATTGCCAATGCAGTGCTTGGCGCTTTGGGTTCCAACCCCGGCATTCCTCCTTTTAGGATGTATACGGAAGTGGTTCAGGATGCAGTGATCGACCTGATGCGTTCGGGTGATGTCATTTCGGTCAGCGGTTGCTCACTGACGATTTCACCAGCTCAGCTGGAGGGAATTTATAAGGATTGGGATTTCTTCAAGGACAAAATCGTGCTTCGTCCGCAGGAAATCTCGAATAGCCCGGAAGTATCTCGTCGATTGGGCTTGATTACCATCAACACGGCGCTGGAAGCGGATGTTTTCGGTAACATCAACTCAACGCATGTGATGGGCACCAAGATGATGAACGGTATCGGTGGTTCAGGCGACTTCACACGCAATGCTTACTTGTCCATATTTACCTGTCCTTCCGTTGCCAAGGGTGGCAAGATCAGCGCCATTGTTCCGATGGCTTCGCACATTGACCAGAATGAACATTCTGTAAAAGTGCTGATTACCGAACAAGGTGTGGCTGATTTACGCGGCAAATCACCGATTCAGCGTGCCAAGACCATTATTGAAAATTGCGTGCATCCGGATTACAAGCAAATGCTTTGGGATTATCTGAAGAAGAACAAGGATTCGCACACACCACATACCTTAAGTATCGCTCACAACATGCACTTAGAGTTTTTGAAGAGTGGCGATATGCGTTCTACTAAGTGGGATTGAGATGGATATTGTAATGATTTTGAAGGCGATACTGATTAGTATCGTGGAGGGGATAACGGAATTTCTTCCGATTTCAAGTACGGGTCACATGATTTTGGTGGATGAGTTTTTGAAACTCTCCAGCAATAAAACCTTTACTACTGCTTTTGAAGTCATTATCCAATTGGGTGCCATTATTTCGGTGGTCGTCTTTTTTTGGAAAGATCTATGGCCCTTTGCCGGAACGCCTGAACGGCAAAAAGCAACCTGGACCCTTTGGATGAAGGTTATAGTGGCGGTATTGCCAGCCATGGTACTTGGTTTGATTTTTGGTGACGCAATCAAAGCACACCTTTTCAAATCCATAGTGGTAGCAATAACGTTGGTATTTTATGGTGTCGTCCTGATCGTAATGGAACGGTACAACGCTAAAAAGACTACTTTCAAAATTGACAAGGTGTCTGCCATTCCGTTTGGTTTGGCCATTGCCATCGGTTGTTTCCAATGTCTGGCCATGATTCCCGGAACATCCCGTTCGGCTGCCACCATTATTGGTGCCATGTTGTTGGGCCTTTCCAGGGGGGCTGCCGCTGAATTTTCCTTTTTCCTGGCAATACCGACAATGGCGGGTGCGACATTATTGACTATCGTGAAAAATGGCATGGCTTTTTCATCGTTTGAATGGTTGGTCATTGCAATCGGCTTTGTCGTCGCCTTTTTGGTGGCCTATGCCGTGATTAAGTTCTTCATGGGTTTCATACGAAAACATGATTTCAGCGTTTTCGGTTATTACCGCATTATACTGGGGATTGTCGTATTAATTGTCCTTTGGAATCAATAAAAGGCGATATGTCCTTAAACAATCAGAAAAAAGCAGTGAACCTTTTGTGTTGGCTGCTTTTTTTTGTATCATTGTGACCCCATTTTAAGTACTTACCATTGAATCTAGAATATGAACAGCTTTTTTTTAATCGGATATATGGGCTCAGGCAAGACCACTTACGGCAAGCTGATGGCCAAAGAACTGAAATTATCTTTTGTCGATCTGGATGCGTTCATTGAGCAAAAGTTCATGAAATCCATCAGTGAGTTGTTTGATGGATTGGGAGAGGAAGGCTTTCGGAAACTGGAGCGGGAAGCCTTGCATGAGGTATCTCAGTTCGAAAACACACTCATTTCTACTGGCGGCGGAACTCCTTGTCATTTCGACAATATGGAATATATGAATGCGCATGGTGAAACCATATACCTCCGCACCTCGGTTCGTGAATTGCGTGACCGTCTGAAAATGTCCCGTACCAAGCGGCCGTTGATTGCAGGTAAGGATGACAAGGAGTTGGAATTCTACATCGCAAAGTCTCTGGAAGAACGCGAAGGATTCTACCTCAAAAGCAAATACATCATGGATACGGACGACTTGAATCCCAACAACATTAAGTCCAGTTTCATGGAATTGCTTGAAAGCTGAACATACAAATCGGAGTTTTTTATCTTGAAGCCTCGAAGGGTGACCTTTGGGGCTTTTTAAATCACAAATACATGAAAAAAACCTGCATTTTATTTTTACTCTTGACCGTTACTGTAAGTGCCTTTTGTCAAGGCTTTGAAAGTTGGGCTCAGACACCGCCACTGGGATGGAACAGTTGGGATTGCTTTGGCCCCACCGTGGTGGAGGATGAAGTGAAAGCCAACGCCGACTACATGGCCGCAAATCTGAAAGATGCAGGTTGGGAATACATCGTCATTGACATCCGTTGGTACATCGAAAACGACAAGGCGCATGGTTATAATGAAAAGGATGCGGTTTTCGTAATGGATGAGTATGGTAGATTACAGCCTAGTCCAGTTCGTTTTCCTTCTTCCGCCAATGGTAAAGGATTCAAGGCGATTGGGGATTATATTCACAGCAAAGGGTTGAAATTTGGCATTCACATCATGCGTGGTATCCCTAAGGAAGCGGTGAAGAAGAATACAATGGTGTTGGGTACCAACGTGAAAGCGGCCGACATTTACAATACCGACCGATTGTGCAAATGGCTTGGAGATATGTACACGGTTGATTATCAGAAGCCTGGGGCTCAGGAATATTATAATTCGTTGTTTAATTTGTACGCATCCTGGGGCTTGGATTTTGTGAAGGTGGACGATCTTTCCGTTCCATATCATAAGGAGGAAATTGAAATGATTCGAAAGGCCATCGATCAGACTGGTCGTCCGATTGTGTTGAGCACGTCTCCGGGTGAAACACCTCTTGAAGATGCGAGCCATGTGATGAAGAATGCCAATATGTGGCGTACAGTCGGTGATTTCTGGGACAGTTGGGCACAATTGAAGGAACATTTTGACGTCTGCAATCGATGGTCGCCCTATATCGGAAACGGCCATTTCCCCGATGCTGACATGTTGCCTCTCGGCAGAATTGGTATTCGTGCTGAAAATGGTGACGACCGCATGACGCGCTTTACAAAAGACGAGCAATATACGCTGATGACCTTGTTTTCCATTTTTCGCTCGCCTCTGATGTATGGCGGGGATTTGCCAAGCATGGATCCGTTTACTTTGTCGCTCTTGACCAATAAGGATGTGCTGGAAGTTAACAAGTTCAGCAGCAACAATAAGCAACTATTCAGGGACAAGGATCTGATCGGATGGATTGCGGATGATGCCATAACGGGTGATAAATTCGTGGCGCTCTTCAATGCTCAGGATCAGGGGGCTGTTGAAGAAAACAAGGCTGTTTCCAAGAGTGCGGTTTTGTCGATCAAGTCCGGTTTAAAATCGACGGAGATTTCTGCCGATATAACCAATGCTCAGAAATTATTCCTCTATGTGTCTGACGCAGGTGATGGCAACAATTGGGATCACGCCGATTGGGTGGAACCGAAATTGACTGGTCCAAAAGGGGAATTGAAACTGACGGAATTGAAATGGGTGAAAGCCCGTTCTGGTTGGAGTTCAGTCATGCTGAACAGGTCCGTTGGGAAAAACTCGTTGAATTTGTCGGGAAAGGAATATGCAAATGGAATTGGAACTCATTCGAACTCCTTGATTGAATACACTTTGCCTGAAGGCTACACGAAATTTTCGGCTAAAGTCGGCTTGGATAATGAGAGTGTTGAACAACCGGAAGGTGCATCGATTCAGTTCTTTGTGTTCACTGAAAACCCTGCCGGTGAAATGCCTGCCGATTCAGTTACCATTTCAGTCAAGGCGGAACAGCTTGGATTTAAGGGAGATATGACCGTTAAAAATTTGTGGACCGGTCGAAATCTTGGGGTATTCAAAAATGAATTTGCTCCGTTCGTAAGGCGTCATGGTGCTGGATTCTACCGGATTAGCGCACAGAAAAAGTGATATCCAGAAAGCCCGGACAAATCTGAAAGAATGATCTCTATTTGTTTTCGCAACTAGTATTAAAGAAGTGATTACTGACCCCAATTTCCACGATCCAGCGTACGGTATTGAATGGCTTCGGCAACGTGCCTGGATTCCACATTGGTGCATCCGTCCAAATCTGCAATGGTGCGGGCGACCTTTAGAATACGATCGTAGGCTCTGGCTGAAAGATTCAGCTTCTCCATGGCTCCTTTCAGCAACTTCCGACCTGCTTCGTCTGGTTGGGCAAAGCGGTGGATTTCCCTCGTTCTCATTCTGGCATTGCAGGTGGTGAGCGAGGTGTTACCATACCTTTTTTCCTGGACTTCTCTGGCAAGGACAACCCTGTCCCTAATGTTTTGACTGACTTCGGAGGGATTGATATCACTCAACTTTTCGTAGGAAACCGGTAATATTTCCACGTGCAGATCGATTCGGTCGAGTAAGGGGCCGGAAATGCGGGCCATGTACCGTTGGATTTGGCCGGGCGTGCAGATACAAGCCTTTTCCGGATGGTTGTAATACCCACAGGGACAAGGATTCATCGAAGCGACGAGCATAAAGCCTGCCGGATAATCGATGGCATAACTCACCCTTGAAATGTGGATGCTTCGTTCTTCCAAGGGTTGTCGCAAAACTTCGAGCACGTTTCGTTGGAATTCGGGCAATTCATCTAGAAAGAGTACACCATTGTGGGCCAATGAGATTTCACCTGGTTGCGGCTTGCTGCCGCCACCGACCAAGGCGATGGAACTGATGCTGTGGTGCGGGGAACGGAAGGGCCTGTGATGCAGCAGTCCGAATCCGACTTGCGTTTTACCGGCAACCGAATGGATTTTGGTGGTTTCGAGCGCTTCCTGTCTGCTCATGGGTGGCAAGATGCCTGGAATGCAGTGGGCGATCATTGTTTTTCCGGCACCCGGGGGGCCGACCAGAAGCAGATTATGGCCGCCAGCACAAGCCACTTCGACTGCTCTTTTAACATGATCCTGCCCTTTCACATCCGAAAAATCTTCAACATGGGCCAAGTTTTCAGACGGCTGAGGAAGCATATTCGGAAGGGCGGGAGCAAAGGCGGTTGGATTTTTCAGCAATGCCACCAATTCAAGAATGGTTGAAACTCCATAAACATCGAGCCCTTCGACCACCGATGCTTCCTGGGCATTGGCAGCCGGCAGTATAAGACGTTTGATGCCTGAATCTTTGGTGAGCATTGCCACGGAAAGGACTCCTCTTATTGGCTGAAGTCTACCGTCAAGGGAAAGTTCGCCGATGAAGAGGCAGTTTTCGACTGAAGTAACGGGGATATAGTCACCTGCGGCCATGATGCCGACTAGAAGCGGCAGGTCGTAAGAGGTCCCTTCCTTCCGCAAATCGGCTGGTGCCATGTTGATGACAATCTGTTTTCGAGGTAGGTCCATGCCGTTGACCTGCAAGGCGGAGACGATGCGCTCATGGCTTTCCCGAACGGCATTGTCGGGCAGACCGACCAATGAAAAGCGGATGCCTCTGGAGAGATGAACTTCAATTTGAACGGGTTTGGCGTTGATGCCTTGAATGGCAGCGCTGGCAACTTTGACGAGCATAGAAATACTATTTTAGATGCCGCAAAGTTAAAGAAATATTAAATAATAACAAATAAACTATTTTCTATTTCGGATGCCATCGCGAATTTTATTGGCGAGATGGCAATTGCTGGCTTCGCCTGTTAACAAGCCAAGTAAATCGCTGGTATAGGGATCGTAATCCTGATAGAAGAAATCTTGGATCAAAACAACACTGGCGATGGAGGAGGAATTCTCTTTGATAAATTCCTTGGCAGATCGTTTCAGAAGAAGGTTGATTTCAGCCAATCTAACTTCGGAGGAATTCGATTTGGAACAATATCCTTTCAAAATGTCGAGACGTTCTTTGTAAAGATCCCTGATTTGCAGTTTAAATCGGTTCAGGTCATTGTTGACTAGTCCGCCACGTATGGTTAGCATCTCCACGTATTCAATGTTGCCACGCAAAGTGATGTGATCGCCGGGTTCAGCAAAGAGGGTTGTCCAGCATTTCTTTCCTGCAAAATTGATGGTGATTGGAGCTAGGTCTTCGCAGGTTCGAAGCTTTAGATTGAACTTTCCGGACATGCTGGAATAGAGCGTATCGACGGTCCGATTGAATTGAGCATTCGTGTAAGTGACATAAATGGCTGAACCACCCAAGTGGGAGATGGCACCCTTAACGCTCACCTGTCGGTCTTTCTGCTGCACGCAGCTGAATGCCGCAAAGCTGAAGATTGCTATTAGAAGTAGGACTTTTTTGCCTCGCATCGGGTGAAATGTTAATAACTGTAAAAGTACAAAAATAATGCATTACTCGTAAATTGATTTTTTTTTGAAAATAATGCCGAAAAAATTTGGTAACTGCAATTTGTGTACCCCATATTTGTGATATCAAAACAATATCATTTTAATTTACCTAATTCTTTTAATGAAAAATGAAAACAACTGAAGTCGTCTTTGACGGTACCAAGCTCAAAGGCATTCCCGTACTGATTCTCAATCTTCTTTTAATGATTGGTGTTTGTGTATTGTTTGGCTGGTGTGTTTCCACGTACGAAGAACAAAACGGCCTCAAAATTGTGTTGTTGATAGTTGACGCCGTTCTGTTTCTGCTAAGTGTGTTGTTTTTTGGTGGTTTCATGCAAATCGAGCCCAATGAAGCCAGAGTGATGGTATTCTTTGGTGAATACGAAGGGACGGTTAAAGAAAACGGATTCTTTTGGGTGAATCCTTTTTACACAAAGAAAAAATTGACCCTTCGTGCCCGAAATTTAGATGCTGAACCCATTAAAGTCAATGACAAAACCGGGAATCCCATCCTGATCGGATTGGTGCTGGTATGGCGGGTTAGCGATACTTACAAGGCTGCATTCAACATTGACAGCTCTTCGGAAGCCACCGTCTTAAAACCACAAAATGGTCAGATGGTTGACAGGTTGGCCGAACGTATGAAATCCTACGAAAAGTTCGTCAAGGTGCAAAGCGATGCGGCTCTTCGAAGTGTGGCAGGCTTGTATGCCTACGACCAGACGGGTACGGCAGACAGTAAAGACTTGACTTTGCGTTCAGCCGGAGAGGAAGTAACGGACATTTTGGAAATCCAACTGAACGAACGCCTTTCCATTGCTGGGATTGAAGTCATTGAAGCGCGCATCAACTATCTTGCTTATGCGCCTGAAATTGCAGCCGTCATGTTGCGTCGTCAGCAGGCTGATGCCATCATTTCCGCTCGTTCCAAGATTGTGGATGGTGCCGTGGGCATGGTCAAAATGGCTTTGGACAAACTGGCTGAAGAAAAAATACTCGAGCTGGATGAAGAGAAGAAAGCTGCCATGGTAAGCAATCTGTTGGTAGTGCTTTGCAGTGAGGAAGCCACTCAACCTGTTATTAATGCTGGAACGTTGAACCATTGATGACGTGGCCAAGGAAACCAAAAACTTTGCATTGCGACTTGATGCCGAAATGATGGAGGCGATCGAGAAATGGGCTGCTGATGAATTCCGGAGTACGAACGGACAACTCCAGTACATTTTAGATCAAGCTTTGAAAAAGGCTGGCCGTTCGCCTAAGAAAAAATCAATGGGATAAACCATGAGGTCAGAGCCAGTAGCTTTGGCCTCATTTTTTTAAAGAAATGAGGCTTTGTTGTTCAAAATTCAAAGGAATATTTTATCTTTGGTTCACCTTCAAATCAACGAAAAACCAATAAACACTATGAGATTCCCTTCCCGATCGGCGAATCTGATCGTACATGGATTTGCGCTGGCACACGCTTCACTTGCCGCCTTGATTATTCATCAGGGAGCCGATCCCGGTATTTATCTCACCATCTTGACCATTGCAATGATTGTCATTCTAGCCAGAATGAATGAATATCCCCTTGATGTCACTGCGGCACTGACGTTGATCTGTTGCCTTGGCGGATTTTTTATGGGCACGAAAGGTGCCGATTTGTTTACCGATTATCTGGACACTTCCGAAACTATGGCTCAGATTTATACGACGGTACTGGTTACTGAAATACTCGGATGGATCACTTATTTCATTGTGAGACGTACACAGAAAAAAGAGTAGGATGAAGTTCTTGAGCAAAACCAGCAAGTGGCGCGAAATTTTCATACTGGCCGTAGCCGTTTTGGTGTTTCGTATTTTATATGTGGATTTGCTTAATTATTTGCAAACCGACTATCAATACGATGTATTTGATCTGATTTTCCAAATCTTCAAAAATATTCCAGTAGTATTATTCCTATTCATAGCTGGTTTTATATCCGTTCATTACATCAATAAATTTATTTCCTGGGGACAGAATCCAACGAAAAGGGTTTTCTTTTTTATCCTGTCTTTCCTGGTCATATCCTTGCTAGTTACTTTGATGCTTTGCTTGCCCAAGCTCAAAATGTATACTTGGGGAGAATTGATTGCAAGCAGGCAACTGGAAGCCGTTTTCCTGGTGGCAGCCATGCTCAACATTCTGGTAATGGGCGCTACAGATGTCATTTTATATTATAGGAAGTCGCACCGAAAAGCCCTCGATGCGGAAATCACAAAGAAGAATAAGGTCAAGTATCAATACGATCAGCTGAAACGTCAATTGAATCCTCATTTCCTTTTCAATAGCCTGAATGTGCTTGATTATTTGGTTCATACGGATCCAGACAGAGCCAGCGATTTCATCGGAAAATTGGCAGGGGTCTATCGGTACTTATTGAGCAAGGAAAGCGAACCAGTGGTGACGCTGGAGGAGGAAAGGGCTTTTGTAAACATGTATGTGGATTTGCTCAAAGAACGATTTCCCGAAGGGTTGATCGTAGAAATGGTCATTGGCGAGCAGTATTTAAAAACGTATGTGATTCCTTGCAGCATCCAGTTGTTGGTTGAAAATGCCACGAAGCACAACGTTATCAGCAAAGAAAATCCGCTGCGAATTCGAATCGTAGTTAAGGATAAGCTAATCCGCGTTGAAAACAACCTTATACCACGAACGCAGGATGCGGATTCCAGCAAATTGGGCCTAAAGAATATTGAAGGTCAATACCAGGCCTTGTTCGGAAAATCCGTCCTTGTCTCTAAAACCGACGAACTATTTTCCGTATGTTTGCCCATCATCGATAAAAACGCTGTCTGAGTCCATGAAAGTACTGATCGTAGAAGACGAAATCCCTGCTCAAATGCAATTGGAACGATTGCTGAAAGCGCATTTCCCGGACACGGAGATTCTGGCAGTACTGACTTCCGTTGAAAAAGCGACAGACTGGTTGGCAGTCAATACGCCTGAATTGATATTTATGGATGTGGAACTGTCTGATGGCCAATGTTTTGAAATATTCAAGCGGGTAGATGTAAAAGCGCCTGTCATTATTACAACGGCCTATGATCAGTTCGCCATCAAAGCTTTTAAGGTGAACAGTGTGGATTATTTGCTCAAACCCATCGAAAGTACGGAGTTTGTAAAGGCAGTGGAGAAATCGTCCCGGTTGAACAAGTCCAGCCTGACAGACCTCAAGGCGTTGGAGGATTTGCTGATGAAATCGGCTCCCAAGGAATACAAGAAGCGTTTCATCACCAAACAAAACGATCGTATCATTGTCCTTCAGGTAGATGAAATCGCCTATTTTTATGCGGAGGACAAGGCCACTTTCATTGTTTGTAGAGCAGGCAAGCGCTATTTCTCTGAATATTCCTTGGACAATTTGGAGGATCAACTTGATCCAAAGAGTTTCTTTCGCCTTTCCAGGGGGTGCATAGCCAATATTCAGGCGGTCAAATCCGTTTCAAAACATTTCAACAGCCGGTTAAAAATTAAGTTGGAACCAGCCTTGACGGAAGATATTTTGGTGAGCCGCATCCGGGTTCCTGAGTTCCTGAATTGGCTGGAAGGGAATTAGTGTCAATTTGACACTTTGATACATTTTTAGGGCCTAACGGCATTTTATTGGTTTATTTGGTCTGTAAATTGTTTATTTCATCCCCCAGATTCTTCATTTCGTCATTATTTTAATCCTATTTAAGAATTCGTTGTTCATATTTGCGGTTCAGAATACCTTGAACTGAGTACCGAATGCCGAATTTTAAATCGCTTTTGACATTTGTTTTGTTTTTGTCATTGTTGAGCTCCTCCGCTCAATTAGATGCAAGAAATTCGAAAGACAATCTTTCGTACAAAGAACTTAATTATTCCCCTTCATTTTCTGTATTTACATTATGGGCGCCGACGGCCACTGAGGTTCGTCTGAATCTTTATGCCGATGGTTTTCAAGGTATTGCTATTAAAGTTTTGAATCTCAAACAAAACGGTTCATTTTGGACCATCAAGGTAAAAGGTAATCTTTCAGGTAATTTCTATACGTTTCAAATCAAACATCAGGGTTCATGGTTGAATGAAACCCCTGGTATTCAATGCAAGGCGACGGGTGTGAACGGCAAGCGTGCCGCCATACTCGATCTGAAAACAACGGATCCTCAAGGCTGGGCGGGCGATGTAAGACCTGCCCTGAACAATTTCACCGACATTATTTTGTATGAATTACACCTGCGGGATTTTTCCGTAGGTCCGCTTTCAGGTATGAAAAACAAGGGTAAATACCTGGCATTGACCGAAAGTCAGACTTCTGCCGAAGGCTTGTCTACCGGAATTGACCACTTGAAGGAACTGGGAGTAACGCATGTGCATATTCTTCCTGCTTTTGATTTTGGTTGTATTGATGAAACAAAGCTTTCGGACAAGAAGTATAATTGGGGTTACGATCCTCAGAATTACAATGTGCCTGAAGGTTCGTATGCTACCGACCCGTATGCTCCAGAATCGCGCATCCGTGAATTCAAGCAGATGGTCATGGCGATGCATCAAAAGGGCTTGCGTGTCATTATGGATGTGGTTTACAACCATACGTACCGTTTGGCAGGATCGAATTTTGAATTGACTGCTCCAGGCTATTTTTATCGCTACAATGCTGACGGAACACCCTCCAACGCTTCAGGTTGTGGCAATGAAACCGCTTCTGAGAAAGCGATGATGCGGCAGTACATGATTGAATCCGTGCTCTATTGGGTGAAGGAATACCACATTGACGGTTTCCGGTTCGACCTGATGGGCGTTCACGACATTCAAACCATGAACGATATCCGCGTGGCTTTGGATGCAGTCGATCCTACTTTGTTTGTTTATGGTGAAGGTTGGACGGCAGGTGGTTCTCCGCTTCCTGAATCTGAACGCGCCATCAAGCAGAACGGGCTCCAGATGCCGCGCATCGCAGTGTTCAGCGATGATTTCCGCGACGCCGTAAAGGGAAGTTGGAACAACCATCAGTCGCCGGGTTTTGCCAGTGGCTTGAAGGGGTTGGAAGAAAGCGTGAAATTTGGTATCGTCGGTGCCATTCAGCATCCGCAAGTGGACAACAGTAAGGTGAATTATTCGAAAGCGCCGTATGCCAACAATCCGGGTGACGTGATCAATTATGTTTCATGCCACGACGACATGTGTTTGTTTGACAAACTGAAAGCCTCTGCTCCAACGGGTTCGACCATGGATGATTTAATTCGGATGGACAAGTTGGCTCAGACCATGGTTTTCACTGCGCAGGGTGTGCCTTTTATGTTGTCGGGTGAGGAATTGCTTCGCACCAAGATGGGCGTGTCGAACTCGTTTGAATCGCCGGATTCCATCAACCAGCTGCATTGGGAAAACAAGTTGCTGCAGGCTGACGTGTTCAGCTATTACAAAGAATTGATTCGTTTGCGAAAGGAGCATCCGGCTTTCAGGATGAGTCAGGCTTCGGAAGTTCGTAAGAATCTGACGTTCTTGGATGGTAACCAGCCTGGGGTTGTGGGATTCCTTTTGAAAAACAATGCCAACGGTGACAGTTGGAAGATGATAGTGGTGATTCACAACGGAAACGCAATGCCTATGGAAATGGATATACCTGCCGGATCATGGACAACCGTGGTTTCGGACGGAAAAATTAATTTGAATGGGCTGAAGACTTTTTCAGGGAGCAGGGTGACGGTGCCGCCTGTTTGTTCGCTGGTTGCATTTTTAAATTGATACGAATGACACAAAAACCGAAACTTTCTTTTTGGCAAATCTGGAACATGTGTTTCGGATTCCTTGGCATTCAGGCCGGTTTCGCCCTGCAAAACGCCAACGCCAGCCGTATCCTCCAAACGTTTGGAGCCGATGTGGGCACGCTTTCCTGGTTCTGGATTGTGGCTCCGCTCACCGGTTTGATCATTCAACCCATTATCGGGCATTACTCCGACCATACCTGGAACAGGATGGGACGGAGGAAACCGTATTTTCTGGCGGGTGCTATTTTGGCTTCGTTGGCCTTGGTGTTCATGCCTCATTCGGCCGGTTTATCAGCTGTGATGTCACCGCTTTTGGTGGGTGCCGGAATTCTTACCATTCTGAATGCTTCGTTCAATGTGGCCATGGAGCCTTTCCGTGCGTTGGTAGCCGACCAGTTGCCCAGTGAACAACGGACACTCGGTTTTTCCATTCAAACCTTTCTGATCGGTATCGGTGCCGTATTGGGAAGTTGGTTGCCATACGCCTTGTCCGAATGGACGGGAATCGGTGACCAAGTCATTGCCGGCGGAATGCCGCTGAACGTGCTGGTTTCCTTTTATATTGGTGCTGCGCTGATGATGGGCACCATCATTTGGACCATAATCCGCACCAAGGAATACCCACCGGAAGTGCACGAAAGCTTTTTCCTGGACGAAACCGATAAAGCTCCTAAAACCAAGGAAGGAAAAGGCCTGATGGTGATTTTCAAGGACATCGCCAAAATGCCCAGGACGATGAAGGAATTGGGGATCACGCAATTTTTCTCCTGGTTTGCACTATTTACGATGTGGGTGTATACTACTCCTGCTGTTGCTTCTGCCGTCTATGGAACAACAGATCCGTCCTCGCATGAATATCAGAAAGCTGGTGATTGGGTAGGTGTATTGTTCGGTGTTTACAATCTGGTGGCCATGTTTTATGCGTTGGCTTTGCCTTGGATTGCAAAAAAAACCAGCCGCAAATCCACCCATGCCATTTCGTTGGTTGTTGGTGGAGCCGGTCTGATTTCGATGTTCTTCATCCACGATTCCTACTGGCTGATTTTGTCGATGGTAGGAGTGGGGATCGCTTGGGCCAGCATTCTGGCTATGCCGTATGCCATCTTGGTGGGTTCCATTCCATCAGCCAAAATGGGAGTTTATATGGGCATCTTCAACTTCTTCATCACGATTCCGCAAATTGTCAGCAGTCTGGTGGGTGGTCCCATCATTGAACATTGGATGGGTTCCAATGCCATGGGCGGTATTCTGATGGCTGGTGTTTGTCTGCTGCTTGCTGCCGTTTCGGTGGTCTTTGTCCATGATAGGGATTGATTCTCAAATTCTTAAATCCTATATATATTTTCTTTATTACTAATCTAATACGCTACCAAAAGATGAAAAAAATCAGATTTATGCTTTCGGTGTTTTTTCTTTGTCTGGGGCTTTCAGCCTTTGCTCAGAACAAAACGACCATTCGCGGGACGGTGCTCGATAAGGACAACGTCGCGATCGTCGGTGCCAACGTCGCCGTCAAAGGAACCAGCAATGGGACCATCACCGATGTTAATGGGGGCTTCTCCATCAACGTCACCTCCACTTCTTCAGTGCTGAACATTTCCTGTATGGGATATGTGCCTGTTGACGTGCCTGTTTCAGAAGTAAAAGGAGCACTCAAAGTGGTGCTTCAGGAATCATCCATTTCACTGGGTGAAGTCGTCGCCATCGGTTACGGTACCGTGCGTAAGAAAGACGCTACCGGTGCTTTGACAGCGATCAAGGCTGATGAAATCAACCGTGGCCTGGCCGTATCACCAACCGACTTGCTCAAGGGTAAAGTTGCAGGTGTGGCTGTTACAGTAGATGGCGGAGCTCCGGGTTCTGCTGCTACCATTCGTATTCGTGGTGGTTCTTCCATGGACGGTTCAACAAGTAATGACCCTCTGATCGTTATTGACGGTGTCCCTGTTTCCAATGGCTCCATTTGGGGTGCTTCCAATCCACTTTCCACCATCAACCCGAATGACATTGAAACCTTCACGATCCTTCGCGATGCTTCTTCAACCGCCATTTATGGCTCACGTGCATCCAACGGTGTTATTTTGGTAACGACCAAAAGAGGTGCCAACGGAATTGGAACCAGTCTGCCGAAGTTGACCTACAGCGGCAACTTCTCCATTGGCTCGATTGCCAAAAAAATTCGGACCATGACAGCCGGTGAATTCACTACGTTGATTAATGACAAATTTGGAGTGGGTTCAACAGAAGCGAGTTGGCTTGGAACCGCAAACACGGACTGGCAAAACGAGATTTACCGCACAGCCATCAGTACCGACCACAACTTGAGTGTAACGGGTACCGTCAAGAGCATTCCCTACCGTGTTTCGGCAAATTTCATTTCTGAAAACGGTATCTTACTGACTTCAAACATGAACAGGGGAACGTTTGCCGTGGGCATCAATCCTTCTTTCCTGGACAACCGCCTGAAAGTGAGTGCCAATTTGAAAGGCATGGTGGTTAAGAACCGCTTTGCCGATCAGGGTGCCATCGGTGCTGCCCTCGAAATGAACCCTACTGTCCCGGTCATGCAAGCTGGAACTTACGGTAACGGTTATTTCATTTCTCTGAAAACGGACGGAACCCCCAACACGATTGCCATTGCAAATCCTGTTGCTATTTTGAATGAAAAGTCTGACCTTTCCACTGTTTACAGAAGCATCGGTAATGCACAGTTTGACTATACGTTCAAAGCTATTCCTGAATTGAAAGCGAACTTGAATATGGGTTATGATTTGACGAAGAGTTCAGGCGAAGTCAAAACTGCTGACAATTCCAATCAATCGTACGTTTGGGGTGACGTGAAACAAGGTAAGGGTGAAAGGAATCCATACGGTCAAAACACCCGCAACTTGGTTTTGGACTATTACATGAACTATGTCAAGGACCTTTCTGGCATCAACAGTAAATTGGATGTGATGGGTGGTTATTCCTACCAACGCTTTTATAATGACAACTTTAATGAATACTTTTATTTGGACGGTACTGCCCGCAAATTGAAGACCATTAATAAGACAGAATCCGTTCTGATTTCCCTGTTCGGTCGTGTGAATTACACGTTCAATGAAAAATATTTGCTGACCATGACCTTACGTGATGATGCATCCTCAAAATTTGCCCCGGGCAACAAACACGGTATATTCCCGTCTGTTGCTTTAGCTTGGAGAATCAACGAGGAAGCATTTATGTCTGATTTCAGCAACCTAAGTGACCTGAAGCTTCGCCTCGGATATGGTGTGACTGGTCAACAGGATGTTGCGAACAACGATTATCCTTACCTAGCCCGTTATGAATACGGTACTTCCGGAGCATACATGATGTTCGGGAACCAGGTCATCAAAATAATTCGCCCCATGGGTTATGATTCCAAAATTAAATGGGAATCGACAAGAACCTATAACGTTGGTCTGGATTACGGTTTTTTCAACGGACGTATTGCCGGGTCATTTGATTTGTACAAACGTATGACGTTCGACTTGATTAACACCATTCCGGTTCCCGCAGGAACTAACTTCAAGAATGAAATCGCCACCAATGTTGGTGACTTGGTTAATCAAGGTGTGGAATTCAGCATCAACACGAAACCGGTTGTAAGCAAAGACCTCAATTGGGATCTTGGTTTCAATGTTGCATATAATAAGAACCAAATCACCAGACTGACTCGTTATGCAGATGCCAGTTACGTTGGTATACCCAAAGGCGGCGTTTCTGGGGGTACAGGTAACAATATTCAAATGAACAGCGTTGGTTTCCCGGTGAATTCCTTCTATGTGTATCAACAAGTGTACGACGCCAATGGCAATCCGTTGGATGGCATGTACGTGGATAGAAACAAAGATGGGAAAATTTCAGAGGCAGATCTTTACCATTCTGGCCAGGCCGCTCCTTTAGTGATTTTGGGATTGAGCTCCAAGCTGACGTATAAGGAATGGGACTTTAGTTTGTCTGCCCGTTGCAATGTTGGGAACTCGGTATACAATAATATCCGTTCTACCAGGGAGAATCTAAGTGATTCTTATTACTCAGGCTTCCTCAAAAACCGTTTATACAGTGCTTTGAAAACGAATTTCAACAGTGCGCAGTACTTGACTGATTACTACCTTGAAGACGGGTCTTTCTTCCGCTTGGACAATGTTACACTTGGTTATACGTTGGATAAACCCTTCGGTACCAATGCGAATGCACGCGTATTTGGAACGGTTCAGAACGCATTGTTGCTGACTAAGTATTCGGGTCTCGATCCTGAAATGTACAGTGGGATTGACAATAATGTCTACCCAAGACCGAGAACATTCATTGTCGGTGTTTCCATTAACTTTTAATACAACCAGATATGAAAACTAAAAAATATTTATTTCTTTTCATTTCGCTGGTGACGCTCCCGTTCATGCTGGTTTCTTGTTACAATGACCTGAATACGGTGCCGATCGATCCGGACGAAGTAACAGCTGCCGTCGTTTTCAGTAACGATAGCTCTTATGAAAGTTTCATTGCTAAAATCTATTCCGGGCTTTCAATTTCAGGCCTCCAAGGTCCTGCAGGCCAACCTGATATCGTTGGTCTTGACGAAGGAAGCCAGGCTTCTTACTTACGTATGCTTTGGAATTTGCAGGAATTGCCTACCGAAGAAGCCGTTTGTGCCTGGAACGACCAGACCATCAAGAATTTCCACAGCCTTGCATGGACTGCTTCCGATGTATTCATCAAAGGTTTCTACTACCGTTTGTATTACCAGATCACATTAGCAAGTGAATTCCTACGTGAAACCACAGATGCGAAACTTGCTTCTCGTAACACTTCGGCTGCTTTAAAGGCGACCATCAAGCAATACCGTGCTGAAGCGCGTTTCCTGAGGGCTTTGTCTTATTACCATGTGTTGGATCATTTCCGTCAGGGCCCGTTTGTAACCGAAGCTTCTACGATTGGCTCCATACCTCCGGGAATGGCTACTGCTACACAGATCTTTAATTATGTCGAATCGGAACTCAAAGCCATCGATGTAGATCTGTTGACTCCTTGGGTTGGTTATGATGCTGCTAATTATGGGCGCGCCAACAAGGCTGCTGCTAAGACTTTACTTGCAAAACTGTACTTAAATGCGGAGATATATATCGGTACGGCTAAGAATACGGAATGTATTGCTGCCTGCGCTGATGTCATTGCATATGGTTACACACTTGAACCAGTCTATGCTAACCTATTCAAGGCCGACAATCAGAATTCACCGGAAATGATTTTCCCGATGGTTTTTGACAAAGACAACCTGCAATCTTGGGGAGGTATGATGTTCCTGATGTCGTCGGCTGTTAATGCAGACTTGCAATCAGGAATTGCTTCTCCGGGTGCTTGGCAAGGCAATCACGCAACAAAGAGTGTTTATACCCGTTTCGCCGGAAACGAAGCGATCGATGAACGTTGCGCATTGTTGAACATTAGCTACAACAAGTTGAATATGACAGATATTGCTGAATTCACTGAAGGTGTTCAAGTAGTTAAATACAGCAACATGACCAGTACTGGTGTGAATTCAGGCGGATCTTTCCCAAATACGGACTTCCCGTTGTTCCGCCTTGCTGATGTTTATTTGATGTACGCTGAAGCTGTCCTTCGCGGCGGAACCGGTGGCAGCACAGCTACAGCCTTGTCTTACATTCAAGCTATTCATGACCGAGCTTATATTGTGGATGCTGTAAACAGACCTGCTGCATGGTCGGACGTCACACTTGACTTCCTGCTTGCAGAACGCGGTCGTGAACTTCTTTGGGAAGCACAACGTCGAACGGACCTGGTGCGCTTTGGTAAATTGACTTCCGGAGCATA